>Ga0222712_10000579_pt1 | contig 47537 bp, 44 predicted proteins | sample C33_657DmetaG_FD_165043 | JGI IMG/M metagenome (GOLD analysis project Ga0222712, IMG submission 165043) | Estuarine water microbial communities from San Francisco Bay, California, United States - C33_657D | ecosystem: Environmental > Aquatic > Marine > Unclassified | place: USA: California... | reverse complement strand
CTTGCCCCTGTAGGTGAGGAAGGCGATGCGCAGGGGGAGCTCGCCATCAGCGGCAAGATCGGTGCGCCCGGAGGGTTCGGGGCGGGGAGACATGGGTCGTCAAGTTTCGTCGGGGGCGTTGACAAAGGTCAAGACAGGCGCCGATCGTCATCCACAGGCCCTATCGGGGCGAGACTGGGAGGGTGAGAGCAGTCATCCAGAGGGTCGAAAAGGCCTCAGCGGCCGTGGCTGGAGCGGTTGTGAGGAAGCTCGGGCCGGTCACGCTGACTGTTGAGGTGGGAACTTCGAGCGCAGCGTCGTGAATCGGTTTGTGGCGAACCACCATGCGGTCGCAATCAAAAGAAGTGAGAGCACAACAATCGGAAGAGGCCCGATAACTGTTGCGATGGTGTCACCTGATCGAAGCATGACCTCTTGTTGAAGTACTGCTTGTTCAGAGATTGCCGTTCGTTGCACAACATCGCCGGTGGGAGTGACGATCGCAGAGAAGCCCGTGGGCGCTGCTTGCAGTACCCATCGACCTGATTCGATCGCGCGCAATTGACTTGATGCAACTTGTTGCGTTTGCACTTGCGTCAACCAGTAACTCGAACCATTCGTTGGGTTGAGCAAGATCTGACCACCGTGCAGTACGCCGTCGCGTCCACGATTGGTAAAGAAGATTTCCCAAGAGATCGCAACGGCGAGGTCTCCTGCAGGGGTATGCAAGATTGCCGGTTCACTGCCGGCGACTGCGTCGCGCGATGGAAGCCCGCTGTTGGAACCTGCGATCTGTTCAAGGATGCCTCGTAATGGCACGTATTCACCAAACGGAACTCGGCGAACTTTGTCATAACGCTCACCCGAAGAACCGTCGGGCAGGTACACGATCGATGCATTGGCAAAGTTCGAAGAATCGATCCCTTCGGTAATGCCGACAACGAGGGTTGTGTCGAGGCTCGAAGCCAAAGCAGAGAGTTCTGCGTTCTCGCGATTTACCGAAATCGGTCCTTCGACAGCCACGACATTTTCGGGCCAAAGGACAAGGTCAACGGGAGTCGTGACGCGCTTGGTCGCTTCGATATGCCGATTGAAAACATCGCGTGGGTTGGTTTCTGTTGCTCGTGTGCCTTGCGGCCCACCGCCTTGAACGACTGCGGCATTGATCGCGCGAATGTCATGGCCGCTGGGAGCAATGATCGCAACGAGCCACAACGCAACGACTCCAGCAATCGTGATGGCGCCGAGAAGGTGGCGACGTTCCCAAAGCGCCGACAACGCCACGCCAATCACCGCAACGGCGAAGGTGACACCGACGGCACAGAGCACTCGAGCGATCTGACCCAACGGGGCACTGGCCTGACCCATTGCGGTCGTTGCTAATGGAACTCCGCCAAAGGGAAAGGTGCATCGTGCTGCTTCGGCAAGTGTGAATGCGGCAGGAAGTGCAAGCCATCGAACCCACGAACGAGAACTTCGTCCCGGCACAGCAAGGCCAGCAACGCCCACGTACACCGCAAACACGATGACGGCGATGGGGTAGCCGGGTGGGGTGAGGTCGACCATCCACAACATCGTCGGCGCAAACCACGCAATCGCGAGAACTGTTGATCGGACGAATCGAGCGCGGGGCTTGGCGTTACAGAGCAAGCGGTCCCACATCGCAACGCCGATAAACGCAAGTGGCCACCATCCCCACGGGGGAATTGACGCAGCAATGAGCAGACCAGCAATGACAGCGCGGAGCAACGCTCGGAGTGCGCGCGGGTCGATCATCAGTTCAAGCGTGCGCGAGATGTGTACGGCGTCCGATGCGACTTACGAGCTCGCGGCCGGCCAACACAATAAAGAAGATCGCAACTGCGGTGCCCGCCATCGTTGCGCCGGCCGCAGTATCGAAGTGATAGGTGATGATCAGCCCGATGAAGATTGACGAGACACCGATAAGGCAGGCAGTCACCATCATTGTGGGCACTCGTCGGACGAGTAGTGCCGCAGTGGCAGGTGGTGCAATCAGTAATCCGAAGACCAGCAACGTTCCAACAGTTCGGAACGAAGCAACGATCGCAATAGCGATAAGCGTGAGCATTGCGATGTGCGCGAGCCGAGGGCGCATGCCCAGTGACGCGGCTTTATCGGAGTTGAACGACAGCGCGAGGAACAAGCGGTGGAACACGACGACTGCGATGAGGGTGACGACCGCTGCAATTGATTGCAGCCAAATGTCGGAGTTCTTCACGCCGAGGACAGAACCGAAGAGAAACGACGTGAGATCGCCGGTGAACGAACGAGTTCTCGAAATGATCACGACACCGAGCGCGAGCATGCCTACAAAGAGCAAGCCAATACCGGTATCAGCAGAGAGTTTTGAGGCGCGGTTCACGAGATTGATGCCGATGACCATGATGATCGCCGAAACGAATGCGCCAATGGCGATATCGATACCAACAATGAACGCAACGGCAATGCCGGGCATTACGCCGTGGGCAAGCGCGTCTCCCATAAACGACATACCCCGGATAACAACCCATGTGCCGATGAGCGAGCACGTGACCGCGGCGAGACAACCGGCGAACAATGCTCGCAGGATGAAGTCGTAGTGGAAGGGGTCAGTGAGCCAGGACACAGTGGTGGGAGGCTAGAGGCTGCCTCGAATCCGAGCGAGATTGGTCAGCGACCAGTCAAGCCATTGGCGATGAGCCGAGCCGTGGCGACGATGAGGCCGGGATAGGTGTCGGTGTCGCTGCCGGGCTCTCCGAGTGTGTCTGTTGAAAGTTCGACGACCTGCACCTTCGACCCGACTTCACGGCTCACCGTGTCGATCAATTTCGCCGAAACGGTGCTTTCGGAAAATATCGCTTTCACATTGTTCGCTTTGATGAGTTCAACGAGTTCAGAAAGGTCGGCAGCACTCGGTTCGGCCATTGTCGATCCGCCTGGGATCACCGTTCCGATGACTTCAAGGTTGAATCGATTGGCGAAGTATTCGAGCGCGTCGTGGTTGGTGACGAGTTTGCGTTGATCGGCGGGAACCACCGAAAGGATCTCGATTGCCTGAGCCTGGGCAGCCAGTGCGGAATCCGCGTAGGTCGCAGCACGCGACTGAAACCCAGCTGCATCAAGACCGGTTGTGGCTGCTAACTGCCCAGCAACGAGCGAGGCAGCGGTTGCCATGCGTTCGGGATCAAGCCACACGTGCGGATCTTCTGATCCGTGACCGTGTTCCTCTTCCGCGGGGCCGGGTTCTGAATGGTTCTCAGTGATTGCGAGCGGATCGAGTTCTTCGCCGACTTCGTAGACGGTGACACCATCTCGACGTGCACCATCAATGGAGCTTTCGAGTTGCTGTTCAAGACCAAGTCCGTTGGCCACAATGAGCGATGCATCCCGCAGTCGAGCCGCTTGGGCTGCTGATGGTTCGAAATCATGGGGATCGGCGCCAAGTGGAATCAACACCTCAACCGTGACGTCCTCGCCGCCGACTGCCTCTACGAGTTCGCCCAGAATCGGGGTAGTTGCGATAACGAGAGGCTTCTTCGATCCATCGGCACCATTGGCCGAGTCGCCGCTACAAGCAGTGAGGAATCCCAGAGCAAGCATCGCGACCAACGCAGTCGCGGCGAGCGACAGCTGTCTCCCTCGAAAAGATTGAAGCGAAGTGAGGTGGTTGAAGCGCAACATGCTGACTCCATAGTGAGAATGAGAAGCGTTCTCATTATGGGCCTCAGGTCTGAGGCTTGCAACTCGCCCCTCGAATTACTGGCCTGGGAGCTTGAGGCGTGGAGGCAGGAGTAGATCGGCGATGGCGGAATAGGGCTGCACTTCCGCTTCGATGGTGAGCGCTCCAGCCTTTTCGAACTGCAGAGTGATCGGAATCTTCTGACCAACCGAGAGTGGTGCCGTCAGTCCGCTGAGGAGGAGTTGGTCACCACCCGGAATGAACTTCAGTTCGGTGAAGCCAGGGATATCGATGCGATCGACGGTGATGTACGTGCCACCAGTTGCTGGCATATTGGGAGTACTTGTCGTCGTTGTTGGATCAATGATCTGCAGTTCGATAGATCTCGCCGCCGGGGATGTCGCGCTCAGCAAGGTGTCAGATCCCCCGGCATTGTTGAGAATGAAATATGCGCCGGTTGGATCGTTCTCGGCACCAATAAGTTCGGTGCGCGTCGAAAGATCGGGTGAAGGACTCTTGAACGGTCGGACGAATCCGACGACAACCAAGATGCCAATGCAGAACAACACGACGAACACCGGAGCGAAGCGCACGATGCGCGAATAGATGTCGGGCTTGCGATCGGGCGTGGGAGCTGCGGCGGGGGAATCGCTCGTCATTGACGGTCCATTCTCTTTGCGATGGCCTCATCCTTACCGCCTCGCCGGCCACTGGTCAGATCGGGGGACTGTGCGGTTGCTCGCCCCGCGCGACTGCATCGAGCCATACGGCCAACGCAGAGGTGAGTGGTGTGTCGAACCGATGGCCGCCACTGACTTCCTTCCACGTCACGAGTGCGTCGGCCCGGTGGAGGGCCTTTGATGCGGAACGACCGCGGATCGGCTCAACGAGTTCGTCGTCTTCGCCGTGGGCAAGGAGCACGGGTCGGCCGGCAGCCCGCGAGAGATCAATCGATTGGTCGTCGCGGGTTGGTAGATACGCCGCAAGAGCGGCGGTGGCACGCGGTGTCACCACCGAGGTCGGATCGACGAGGTGCGCGAGAGCGATGGCGCCACCTTGAGAAAAACCAACAACAACGAGTTCATCGTTACTCAGGCCGGTTTCGGTGAGAACCGACACACAGAGTGCATCGATCGCACCGACCGCCGCGCCAAGCGCAACAGGGTCAGGTCCGTTTTCGTCAACGTCATACCAATACGGACCGCGGTCGCTTGGGGTCTGCGGCTCAACCGTGACGATCAGCCAGTTTTCGTTGGGGTCGAACGATGACGCGCGCTCAAGAAACGGCTCAGGCCTATCGCCATAACCGGGAATGAGAACGAGCACTCGTTCGGGCGTTGTGGGCCCTCGTCGAATGCTTCGCAAAGTTTCGGTCATCGAACCCTTCCAGCTCGTGTCGTTGCGCCAGTCCACCAATCGATGGAGTCATAGCGCACCACACCAGAGCTGTTGGGTGCGTGAATCATGATGCCGTCGCCCACATACAGGCCGACGTGGTCGGGCTCGCCGCCGCCGAAGCCCCAGTTGAACAGGAGATCGCCGGGTTGAAGATCTTCGAGCGAGATCTGGTCGACCGCCGCCCATTGAGCGCCGGAATTGTGGGGTAGCTCGACGCCAAGTTGCCTCCACGCCCAGCTCGTGAAGCCGGAGCAGTCGAAGGCATTGGGGCCAGCAGCGGAATACACATACGGAGCGCCGAGTTTGGTTTCGCCTGCATCAATGACGGCCTGGCCGATGGCCATGCGCCAGGTGGCAGCGGTGAGTTGGGCACCACTTTCGGGAACCGGCGCGGACGCCGTTGCCGGCGTGACGACAAGCGCGGCACTCGGGCGGGTGGAGAATCCGAGGCCAAAGGTGAGTACGGCTGCGGCAAGGGCAATGGAAACGAGGCTGGTCCGGCCAAGGGGGGTTGATCGCATTGTTACGAAAGTGTTGCGGTTTCATCGCAGTCTCGCAACGTAGCCGCAACGGTTTTGCAACAAATAGCGCCCTGAGCAGGGGAAATGCCCGTGACATTTTCTGTCACATATCGATCAAATGTGGCTGTTTTTGACGCGTCAGGCGATGGCAGCGGCGGCCTGGCGACCCTGGCGAATGCAGGCCGGGAGACCAAGTCCGTCATAGGCGGCGCCGGCAATATGAATGCCGGGAGCTTCTGCGGCAACGCCCGAACGCCACGACGCAACACGAGCCGGATGGCCGGGCCGGTATTGCGGCAGTGCGTCGATCCAGCGGGTGACTCTTGATGCGAGTGGTGGAGCGTTGATGCCCATCGTGGTCTCGAGATCGATGCTCAACGCTGCAACGAGCGCTGCATCATCAAGATCAAGAGCGTGGGTATCGCCATGCTTGCCCGCAGACACCCGCAGGATTGCGACCTCGGGGTCGTCGAGGTGCGCCCATTTGGCCGATGCCCATGAACACGCGGTGAGTGTTGGCAACGGATCGGTTTGGGCGACAAGAAATCCACTGGCATCGAGTGGAACGCCGAGAGATTTTTTGGAGATGGCAAGCGTGACCATCGCTGCCGAGGCGTACTCAAGTGACGCGAGATCGCGAGCTGGTTCGGGAGCGATCGTCTCAAGCAGACGTGCGGTTGGGTGGGCAGGTGTCGCGAGGATGATTTCCTCTGCAGTAATTGGACCGAGCGGAGTGGAGAGCGTCCACGTCTTTTCGCCCCGGGTGATCGAAGCCACCGGGCACGACAGATGAACGGGCACGTCGGCCTGAGTGAGTCGAGCGAGCATCAGATCGGTCAGTGTTTGCGTTCCCACCGGGATGCCGTGGAAGACCGGTGTCTCGGGGTTGATCTGTGCTGCTGTCGATTGCGCGCGCAACGCAGTGATGAGGCTTGGTGACGTGCGCGCAGCAACGGCGATCTGCGCCGCACCGGCCGCAAGACTCAGATAGTCGGCGTCGCCGGCGTTCACACCCGAGAGAAGTGGCGACACCAATTTCTCGTGAACTTCATCGCCCAGTCGCGTTCGGATGAGGTCTCCGACCGATTGATCATCGGCACCATCGGGATCGACCCCGTTTGCGCTATCGATCCATTCGGTGCGGGTGAGATCTTGTGAAGCGCGTGCGAGTCCGTCATCGCTCACAATTCCTGATGCTGCGAGCGCATCGAGATCCGTCGGCACGCCAAGTACGAGACCAGATGGCAAATGGTGAAGACCGCCATTCACCCAGACGTAGGCGGACTTTTGCGCGGGCGAAGTGAGAATTGTTTGAAGACCAAGCTCGCGACAAAGTTCAAGTGCTTCCGGAACGCGAGCAAGAAACGCGTCGGCGCCGCAATCAACCGGACGGCCAGCAAAGGGAGTGGTGAGAATCTTTCCACCGACTCGTTCGCTTGCCTCAACCACAACGACATCAGTGTCAGGACGGTTTGTCGCGAGAGTGAATGCTGCGGTGAGCCCGGTGATGCCGGCACCAACAACAACGACTCGTCGACGACTTGTCATTGGATCTGTGCGACAACCAAATCGGCGAGTGCAGTCATGACAACCTCATCGGCATTCAGTGAACGTGTACGACCGAACGCGAGGCCGAGTTCTTCGGCGACCTTTGCCGCTTCGATATCGAGGTCATAGAGCACCTCGAGGTGGTCCGAAGTGAAACCTTGTGCGCATACCAGCACGCCATCGGCAGATCCCTCAGCTGCGATGCGACGGAGTTCATCAAGGATGTCCGGACCACGCCATGGTTCCGGCGTTCGACCAGCGCTTTGCCAACCGAGGGACCAACTTTTGAGTCCGAGCTGTTCGGCGACGTAGGTCGCGCTGGCTGCGAGTTCGTCTGGGTACGGGTCGTTCTCCAGCACTCGTTCAGGCAGTGAATGGGCGGTGAATAGCACCGTGGTGCGCTCGGGAAGCAAAGCAAGGGCGTCGCGAACTGCCGAGGTAAGGAAGTCGAGATAGGCCTGTTCGAGGTGCCAATTGTTGATGCCGTGCATCGTGAGCCCACGTTCGGCGCCAGCCTCAGCGGCCCGTCGCTGGTATTCGCCAACGCTGAATCCTGAGAAATGGGGAGCAAGAACAAGACCAACCGCATCGGTGATTCCCGCGTCGGCCAACTCGGCAACGCCGTCTTCAATAAACGGTTCAGCGTGTTTCTGTCCAAGAACAACGGTCCAGGCTCCAGGCATGCGTGCTTCGAGTGCGGACTCGAGTGCCGCCCGTTGCGCTTCAGTGAGGCTTGCAAGGGGAGAGATGCCACCGATTGCGTCGTAGCGTGAAATGAGATCAGCAAGTTGCTGTGGCTCTGGTGCGCGACCGCGACGAATGTGTGTGTAGTACGGCTCAATATCCGCAGGTGTACGGGGCGTTCCGTAGGCCATCACTACGAGGCCAATTTTGGATTCAGTGCTCATTGTGCGACTCCATCACATCGACCTTCGTTATGGACAAGTTCAACAACACGTTCAAGGACGGTTGGATCAGTTTCGGGCATCACGCCATGGCCGAGATTGAAAATGTGCGCCGGATTACCGGCGTTGCGACGAAGAACGTCGCGTGTTGCCTCGGCAACAACATCCCAAGGAGCAAATGCCAGTGCGGGATCAAGGTTTCCTTGCAGTGCGATGTTCGCGGGCACACGCGTGCGTGCGACATCAAGTGGGACGCGCCAGTCAACGCCAACAACGTCGGCGCCGGCTGCAGCCATGAGTCCAAGGAGTTCGCCCGTTCCCACACCGAAATGAATACGGGGAACATTGAGGTCGGCAACTTCGGCGAACACTCGTTGACTATGCGGAAGTACAAACTTCTCGTAATCGGGAGCGCTCAACGTTCCGGCCCACGAATCGAAAATTTGAACTGCAACAGCACCGTTCTCAATCTGCGAACGTAACGACACAATCGCGAGATCGGAAAGTCGTTCCATCAGCTTGTGCCAAAGACCAGGATCGCCGTGCATCAGAGCTTTGGTTTTCGTGTAGGTGCGAGAAGGTCGACCTTCGATCAGGTAACTCGCGACGGTGAAAGGTGCGCCGGCGAATCCGATCAATGGCACCGGAAGTTCGCGAGCGAGGATGCGCACGGTCTCGAGCACATACGGCGTATCGGCTTCGGGGTCGAGCGGGCGAAGTCGTTCGAGGTCGGCAGCGCGAGTGAAGGGCTGCTCCACGACTGGGCCAACACCCGGCGCAACATCGACGCCGAAACCAATTGCCGCAACCGGCACGACGATGTCGGAATAGAGGATGGCGGCGTCGACGTCATATCGACGCACCGGCTGCATCGTGATCTCGGCTGAGAGTTCGGGGTCGGCGATGGCGTCGAGGATGCTTCCCGAGCCGCGGATTGACCGGTACTCGGGCAGGGACCGTCCGGCCTGTCGCATGAACCACACCGGCACGCGATCGCCCGGACCTCCGAGGATGCCGCGGCAGGCTCGTAGGAAGGGCGGGAGAGGGGAAGGGGCTGCATCGGTCACGAGGCCACGCTACCGACAAGGTCTCGCCGGGGAGAATCCGGCGGCCTGAGGCCATTTGGTTGAGGACCGCTAAAGTGAAGAACCCCCTTCGGAGCCCCGCTGGAGAATTCCGGCGGATCGAAGAAGGCCTCAAATCATTCGACGGAGCCCATGGCCCCACATCCCGATCTCGAAGCCGAACAGGCCTATATCGATCACGCGTATGCGTGTCTCGAAGAGTCGCGGCAGGCCGCGTCTCGGCTGACGTCGATGGTCGAGGTCGGTCGGGGCGGCACGGAACAGGCTCGGTTTGAGCGTGAAGTCATCCACGAGACCGTGTTCAACCGGCTGACACAACTTCAGCTGGGCGATGCGGCCCTGTGCTTCGGTCGGATTGATCGCGAAGCTGAATCACCCGATGGGCTGATGGAGAGTTTCTATATCGGTCGAATTGCTGTGAGTGATTCCGCGCAGGATCCGGTGATTGTTGATTGGCGAGCGCCGGTGGCGGAACCGTTTTACCGTGCAACCGGTCGGCAACCAATGGGGTTGGCTCGTCGACGGCATTTCGCAACTCGGGGCCGTCGTCTGCTGGGCGTAGAAGACGAACTCTTCGGCGCAACACTGGCGAGCCTCGGCATGCCCGTTGGTGAAGCGACCGTCGATACGGGCAATGTCGTTCGTGGCCAAGGCGCGTTGTTCACCGCACTTGAAACAGCGCGCACCGGTCGCCTCGGCGACATTGTTGCAACCATTCAGGGCGAGCAGGACGAAATCATTCGTGCACCACTTCCTGGCGTACTTGTGGTCCAAGGTGGACCAGGCACAGGCAAGACTGTGGTTGCACTGCACCGCGCTGCTTACCTGCTGTACACGCATCGTTTCCCACTTGAAGGTCAGGGCGTTCTTGTCATCGGCCCGAATCGATTGTTCCTCGGGTACATCGAACAGGTGCTGCCGTCGCTCGGCGAAGCGGGAGTCGAACTTGCGGTGCTCGCGGATCTTGTTCCCGATGTGAGTATCCGTCATTACGACGTCGGGCTGACATCACGCGTGAAGGGTGACCCGCGCATGGTGTCGTTCCTTTCGCGAGCAATTCGTGACCGTCAACGTCCGTTGCGTTCTGATTTGGTCGTTGGATACGGACTTCAACGACTCACCGTTTCCCGTTCGCGCAGCGCACAAATCATTTCTGATGCTCGTCGTCGCTATCGCCGACACAATCCGGCGCGCAAGTACGTCGAAAACGAACTCTTTGCCGAACTTGCACTTTCGGGTCGTGGGGAAATCGCAGCGTCTGAAGTTCGAGAACGTCTGCGTCGTGACCCTTCTATTCGTGAAGCACTTGAGTGGATGTGGCCAACGCTCACTCCTGCGCAGTTCCTGCACGATCTCTACGGCGCGCGTGGGTTGCTGCGCAATGCGGCAGGAACATCGCTCTCTGAAGCCGAATGGCAATCGTTGCATCGTGAGCGTTCTGAATCGGTAAGCGAAATCGACTGGACCCACGACGATGCGCCACTTCTTGACGAAGCTCGGGCGCTGCTCGGGCCAAAGCCGCGTCGCCGTCGTCAGGGCGAAGCCAATGATGACGATGAAATTCGTACCTACGGCCACATCGTCGTCGATGAGGCACAGGATCTTTCACCGATGCAACTGCGCATGCTTGAACGCCGTTCGCTGAATGGTTCGATGACTGTGGTGGGTGACATTGCCCAAGCCACCGGTCAGTGGGCACATGAATCTTGGGAAGAAATTCTTTCGTTACTTCCGTCGAAGCGAGAGCCACGACGAAACGAACTCACACTCGGTTATCGGCTGCCTGCGCCAATCATGAAACTCGCGGCGCGTGTGCTGCGATGGGCAGCCCCGGACCTTCGGCCACCGCGTTCGGTTCGAGAAGACGGCGCTGAACCGATTATTGAGCGCGCTGCACCAGGGCAATTAGCCCAAACTGTTGCTGCAGTAACGCTCGGTGAACGCGCGGCTGTTGATCCCGGTCAGGTCGCAGTCGTGTGTGCGTCATCAATCATTGATGAAGTATGTGATGGACTCGAAGAAGCCGGAATCGCGTTCGGCCGGGCTACTCGCCATGGTCTTGAACATCGCGTCACAGTTGTTGAAGTCGGACTCGTGAAGGGTCTTGAAGTCGATGCAGTGATTGTGGTGGAGCCGTCACTGATTGTTGCCGAACAGGCACAAGGAAACCGCGCGCTGTACGTGGCGCTCACCCGTGCAACGAAACGCCTCGCGATCGTCCATGAAGACGATCTGCCCGAGTCACTTCTCGACTAACGCAACACAGGTCGTTTAGGCGGCGGTAACGAGAATTCGCTGTGTTGCGAATTGATTGATTTCGACGGTTTGGCCATCGATTTCCACGACCGTTATGCCTTTTGCCGCAAGTGCCGTGACAGTTCCTGAATGACCAGGCAAAAGTGACGAGGACTCAAGAAATTCAAGAAGTCCGGGAGTGAACTCGAGTTCTTCGGGAATTCGAGACACCGTGAATGTCTGGCCGACAGTGAGTGTGTCAAGAGTGACCGAGGTTGGCGGCTGATAGTCGGTTCCCGGAATTGGGTTGCCGTGCGGACACGTGGTGGGGTCCCCGAGCGCGCGCATCATCGCCACTTCGACGGTGGGAGAGATGACGTGTTCCCAACGACCAGCTTCGTCGTGGGCTTCGGCCCAAGAGAGTCCGAGCATGTCGGTGAGGAACCGTTCGGCAAGTCGGTGACGACGAACGACGGTTTCGGCGAGGGAATGGCCATCGGGAAGCAAGCGAATGACGCCGCCATTGATTTCGATAAGGCCAGCGCCTTCCATGCGACGAATCATTTCGGAGACCGCTGGGCGAGAAACTTCGAGTCGTTCGGCGATGCGTGCCTGAATGACGTCAACGTCGTCTTCGCGCAACTCGAAGATGGCCTCGCAATATTCCTCAAAGGCGGGGTGCCATTCGCGCTGCTTATTCGGGGCCATAGGGAGAGTCTACGGGTGAGCGCCAATGACGCGGCGGGCGGATCAGCCGGTGAACGCAGGCTTCACTGGCTCACGAGGTGATGTGAGCGCGCCTAGCAGCTTGGCGAATCGGAGCTCACCGAGGCCGCTGGCAAGATCGAACCCGTCGCCGGCATCGCAGCAATCAACCTCGGGATAAATGCGGTTCGAGCCGAGCACAACATCAAAGAAGGAAGCTCGGTCGACCTCGGTGCCCTTGGCGGTCGCATAGAGAACCTGATGGAGGTTGCTTGGGAACGCAATGCCTTTGGCGGAAAGCGCTGTTCGAACCGATGCAAAAGCACCGGCATACAGAGGGGCAGCAAAACTTGTTCCCTCACCGGCAAACCACGCTCCTGATCCATCAATAAATGCGTATCCAGGTTGCCCGGCGAGAGCGCTGACATCGGGCACTCGACGTCCAGCGCGCTTGTTTGGGAGCAGCCCGTCTTGCCAACTCGGGGTCGCGGAGAAGTGCGCAGAAATCCCGCCGCCGCCTGCCCCGCAACGTGTGGGAAGTGATGTTGCATCCCACACCTTGATCGTGTCGAGCGGCGTGAATTGAGTCCCGCCGACAGAGATCACAGAAGGGGAACTTGCGGGATAGTTCATCATTTCGTCGCGTCGCGAATCTTGGATGCATTGAGGGTGCGGTGAACATTCCGATGGTCCGGCATCTCCTGCAGCCTTAAAGAACCAAATTCCGGCATCGGTGAGTCGTTGGAGCGCTTGTTCGGTGCGGGCGATCGCTCCTGGATGGTTGTCGTTCCAACTGGTTTCGCAACTTCCGAAACTCAATGAAACGACATCAACGCGACGTCCGTCGGTGAGTGAAGCGTTCGTAATGCCGTCGATGATTGCAGCGAGATCGGTTTGCTCGTTGCCGGTCGTCACCAATGAGTAGATGCGGTCAATGTTGGGAGCGCCTATGGAGAGTGCTTGAACATCGCCTTGTGCTTCGTTTCCACTCGCAGGAAATGCGCCGGTCGTGATGACTGCATCACCGTTTCCGTTGAACGTCACGAGTCGCTGATCGAGTGGATCTCCCGGGAGGCCGAAGCATTGGCGCCAATCGCTGAACGCGGAGTCGTCGACGGACTGGTTGAACTCAATAACCGCTGCCGTCCGACCGCGTCCATCAAAACCACTGTTGTGAATTTCTGTGAGGTCGTAGTGGTTGGCGATTTCCTGCGGAGTGCGCGAGTTGCTATTTGGACGAGACCCACAAATTGCAGGCAGCGCCTGCGATTGAACCGAAGGCGAAACATCGAGCGCCGAAGCAACGTCGATTCCCAGAAATCCGGCAATCAGGAGTGCTGAAACAACGACTATGGAACGCGAGCGGCGGGTGCGGGTTGGCATCGCACCAGTATGGCAATCGCTGGGTTAGCCCCGACCCATGATTCGGGTCACTGCGATCTCAATGACGACGCGGTCATCTCGCTGCTTTGGTTCCCGATAGCGACCTGCATAGCGCTTTACCGCCATCGCCACTCGCTCTGGGTCACCGGTCACGGTTGCGGTGCCTTCGAGTGACAGCCATCGGCCGCCATCGACCTGACAAACGGCTGCCGGTGAACCGGGTCGCTCGGCAACGTTGCGTGCTTTGCGACTTCCCGCCCAGGTAATGACACGCACGAGCGATTCATCGGGATCCCACGTGAAGCCAACCGCAACGACGTGAGGAGTGTTGTCGGCGCGCATTGTTGTGAGTGACGCCAAATGACGTTCGGTGAGGAACGTGGTGACTTCGGGTCCGAGAGCAGCAGGGTTGTGGGCCATCAGTCGCTCGAGATCGCTCGAAGAACGTCGAGACGAGCTGCTCGACGAGCCGGATAGAGAGCGGCACCAACGCCGGCCAAGATCGCGATGATCACGATGATCACGAGCTGGCTCCAAGGAATTGCGAAGGAAGTGATGCCCTCATCAACCAGAGCGGTCACCAGCGCCCATCCGAAAATGATGCCGATGACGAGGCCGATAAGCGTGCCCATCAAGCTGATAATGACCGACTCGAGTCGAATCGTTGAACGAACTTGGCGACGGCTCATGCCAACGGCTCGAAGGAGGCCGAGTTCGCGGGTTCGTTCATAGACGGACAACAACAGCGTGTTGACCACGCCCACAATTGCGATGATGAGAGCGAGTGCCAGAAGCACGTAGACGATCTGCAGGAACTGGTTGACCTGATCGGTCTGTGACTTCTTGTATTCGTTCAGGTTCTGGAGTTTGGCGCCAGGAACCGCGTCGGTTACTGCCTTGAGTCCCGGGAGTGCTGCGTCGACTCCCGCTGACGACGTGTCATCAAGTTTGATGTAAATCGCTGAATACGTTTGCTGTGAAGGTGGCACCAACGTATTGAACTGGTCGGTGGAGATGATCCAACCTGGACCTTGAATCGGGAATTCCGTCTTGTAGATCGATGTGAGAGTCAGTGTGGTTGCGCCACCCTGAAGAAACACCAATTGGACTGGATCGCCGACTTTGAGGTTCTTGTCCTTCGCGAGTTTTTCGGAGGCGGCGATCTGGCCAACGCCGAGCGAAACGAAAGATCCTTCGACGTCGTTGAATTCGATGACCTGCGAGATCGCATCTGGATCAACCGCAAGAATGACCTTGCCGGAGTTCCCAACGTTGGCGAACGTCGCGCTGATGCCAGCAGCAACACGAACTCCCGCCACATTGTCAAGGTCTGTCGCCATTGATTGGGGAAGCGCGGTTGATCCGAAACTTTCGGTCGTCACCACGTATTGGCCGGTGACCGATTGATTAATCGCGTCCACGGTCGATGCTTTGACCGACTGGGCGGTGACAGCGATGAAGCCGACAAGGCCGATACCGATCATGAGTGCCGAGGCTGTGGTTGATGTTCGACGCGGATTACGCATCGCGTTTTCGCGTGCGAGACGTCCGGTGATTCGGCTGGCCTTCTGCAGCGGCCATCCGAGTGCACTGGCAAAGGGCGTCGCAATGACCGGGCCGATAACGGTGAGCGCAATGAAGACGAAGAATGCTCCGCCGCCGATGATCTGCAGCCCGGAATCGGAATTGCCGTTGAGGCCGAACCAAAGCATGAATGCGCCCAGAGCAAGAAGAATCAGCCCGAACGCGACGCGAAGTCGTGATGCACCGGTTCGATCCACTGCGACATCACGCATTGCGGCGATTGGCGGAACAGTCGCTGCACGACGAGCCGGGAACAGCGCAGAAACGAGCGTGATGATTGTTCCAACGAGCAAGGAAACGAGGACTGCAACTGGCGGAATGACGATCGGCGTATCGGGGCCCGAGAAGCCGATTGATTGCATCAGTTTGTTGAGACCAATAGCCAAAAGCACACCGCAACCCACGCCAACGATCGAAGCGGTAAGACCAACGAAGAAGGCTTCGAGAACGATTGAACGCAGCACTTGACCGCGGCTTGCTCCAAGTGCTCGGAGAAGGGCGAGTTCCTTTGTGCGTTGCGCAACGATGATTGAGAACGTGTTGTAGATAATGAACGAGCCAACGAACAATGCGATTAACGCAAACACCAAGAGGAAGGTGCTGAAGATTCCGATGATCTTCTGAAACGCACTCTGACTTTCTTCGGTGAACTCGGCACCGGTGATTGCTTCAGTCCCTGAAGGTATGGCTTTTGAGATCGCTTCACTCAATTGCGTCTGGGACACGTTGTTTTGGCCGGCAACCGAAATCCAGTCGTACGTGCCAGGTTCGCCAACGAGGGTCTGGATCGTTGGGGTTGCAAAAAGTGCGGCCTGTGCGCCACCCCAAGTTTCAAGTTTTCCGAATTTCGCGACGCCTACGACCTTGAACGACTGCACACCCTTTGTGGCGGAAACGTTGACCGTGTCGCCAACGGCGTAGTTCCCTTGGTCGGCAGTTTTCACATCAAGGACGATGTCGTTCGCAGCAACTGGCGGCGCGCCGTTGACAAGTGTCCATCCGTTCAGCGATGGAGAATCAAGCCAGTTGAGTCCGAAGTTCGGCGGACCTTGTGCCGTCACCAGTGGTTGATTGTCTTTGTCGAGAACCTTGATTTGGCCGACAACTTGTCCTTCAGCGGCCTCAACTCCGGGGACACCGATGACCGTGGGCAATACCGATTCAGAAATTCGGGTTCGCTCCGGGCCGAACGGAGTGTCGACTTCATTTGTTGAACGAACAACGACATCGATCGACGCGTAAACGTCAGCAAATACCTTGTCGAAACTCGCGCTCACGCTTGATGTCAGTACCTGCGTGCCCGACATGAAGGCAACGCCGAGGAGGACACTGACCGCGGTCGCGATGAGGCGAACCTTGTGGGCCATGAGCCCACGCAACGTGACTTTCAGCACGTCAGGCCCCGAAGCTCTTCATGCGATCGATCACCGAATCTGTAGTGGGCGATTGCAGATCGTCGACAACCTTCCCATCGACGAGAAATACAACACGGTCGGCGTAACTCGCAGCGAGGGGATCGTGGGTCACCATCACGATTGTCTGCGCGAATTTGTCAACGGCTGTGCGCATGAACTCGAGAATTTCTGAACCACTGCGTGAATCGAGGTTGCCGGTGGGTTCGTCTGCAAAAATAATTGCAGGCTGACTCGCAAGTGCGCGTGCAACGGCGACGCGTTGCTGCTGCCCACCTGAAAGTTCACTCGGGCGGTGCGAAAGGCGATCACCAAGGCCAACAGTGGCGACGATGGTGTCGAGCCATTCCTGATCTGGGGTGCGACCGGCAAGATCCATCGGAAGTGTGATGTTCTCCAGCGCGGTCAACGTGGGTACAAGGTTGAACGCCTGGAAGACGAAGCCGATTGTGTCGCGGCGCATGCGCGTGAGCTGCTTGTCGTTCAACCCACTCAGATCGACGTCTCCGATGAAGATTCGACCAGTGTTGATGGTGTCGAGACCAGCAACGCAATGCATCAGGGTGGACTTGCCACTGCCGGACGGGCCCATGATGGCGGTGAACTTGCTCCGCTCAAAAGAAACGCTCACATTGTCAAGAGCGGTAACGAGCGTGTCGCCGGCTCCATAGACCTTGGTGACGCTCTCGGTATGAGCAGCAGTCGAGGTACCGGCAGGAGAAGAAGTAGTCGTTGTCACGGCCGAAAGGCTAGGGCCTAGACGCGCGAAGGGGACAGGCGGTGGCCCGTCCCCTTTGACGAATCGAACGACGGATTACTCAGCGGTTGGGCTGAGGGGTAATGCGGAGGTAGGGCTTGAGCTTGGTGAATCCTTTGGGGAAACGCTCGGTGGCCTCTTCATCCGAAAGGGCCGGAACGACGATGACGTCATCTCCATCCTTCCAGTTCGCCGGCGTTGCAACTTTGTAGCCATCGGTGAGCTGCAGTGAGTCGATGACTCGCAGGAGTTCGTCGAAATTGCGTCCGGTGCTGGCCGGATAGGTGAGGATGAGGCGAACTTTGTTGGCCGGATCGATCACAAAGACCGAGCGAACGGTCATGGTGTCGCTGGCGTTCGGGTGGATCATGTCGTAGAGGTCGGCCACGGTTCGGTCCGGGTCGGCGATCATGGGGAAGTTGACGGCCTGGCCTTGCGTCTCCTCAATATCGCCTTCCCACGAGATGTGGGAGTCGACCGGGTCGACCGAAAGTCCGATCGGCTTGACGTTGCGCTTGTCCCATTCGGGCTTGAGTTTGGCCACGGTGCCCAGTTCAGTGGTGCACACGGGGGTGAAGTCCTTGGGGTGGGAGAAGAGGACGGCCCAAGAGTCACCCTTCCAGTCGTGGAAGGACACGCTGCCCTGGGTGGTCTCAGCGGTGAAATCGGGGGCGGTATCGCCAAGGCGTAGTGCCATGTTTCTGAAGCCTCCGTGGCTCGAAAGTGGGTGGGGGCGACATCATGCCCGAACCTCGCACAAAAGTCGACCTGTTTGGTCGGGAATTCAGTTTCGGCAGGATTTGATGCTGAGAAGCCCCTATTTGCTGACGTAGATCTCAGTCGGCGTCAAGACCTGACCATGGGTCGCCCACGTTGCCCTTCTCAGGGCGAACGACATCGGGTTCAAGGAAGATTCGACTCGCTGTTGGCACAGCGGTTCTGACGCGTGCCTCTGTCTCGTCGATGATGTTGGCGAGGTCTTTCATCGTGAGCGATTGATCGAATTCAACTTTTGCGGCAACGAGGATGTCGTCGGGTCCGATGTGCTCGGTGCGAAGGGAAATGAGTCGTTGTACCGATGGCGTCGCCACGATGGCCGACTCAATAGCGGTTTCATCTTCCATGGTCGCGGATTCGCCGATCAAAAGGCTCTTCATCTCAGCAGCGAGAACGATCGCGATCACGCCGAGTAATGCTCCGATGGTGATCGACCCCACCCCGTCCCAAACACCATTGCCTGTGGCCGCGGCCACGGAAACGGCGATGAGGGCAAACACCAAACCAAACAATGCGCCGGTGTCCTCGAGAAGCACGACGGGAAGCTCGGGTGATTTGGAGCGACGGATGTAGGCCGACCACGAACTCTTTCCTTTTACATGCCGCGCTTCGACGACAGCGGTTCTGAATGAATTGGCTTCGAGGAGAATCGAAAAAAGAAGAATGCCAATGGCCCAGGACGGTGACTCAAGCGGATGAGGATGCAGCACCTTCTCAACGCCTTCGTACATCGCGAACATTGAACCCAAAGAAAATAAAATGATTGAGACTACAAAGGCCCAAAAATAACGCTCGCGGCCGAATCCAAACTGATGGAGTCGGGTTGGTGTCATCGAGGCCCGCTTGCCACCGAAAAGCAGCAGTACCTGATTGCCTGTGTCGGCCAGCGAATGAATGCTTTCGGCGAGAAGCGAACTCGACATGGTGAAGAGGAAGCCAGCAAATTTGGCAACTGCAATGCCGAAGTTCGCAATCATCGCTGCGACGATTGCGCGTTTTGATCCGCCTGTAGACATGAAGTGTTTCTAGTCGTTCCGATGCGTGATGGGTGGAGTCAATGCCCGTTTGGCACGTAACGAGCGAGCGAGGCAGCGATTTCTGTCCATGCTGCATCCTTCCCTTCGAAATCTCCGACCTCGGAAAACTTTCCCGGTTCAAGGTCTTTGTAGATCGAGAAGAAGTGTTTGATTTCGGCGAGCGTTTCGGCGGGAATGTCGTCGATGTTCGCGGCGTCGCGCCAACGTGGCTCACGATGGTGCACGCACAGGATCTTGGCGTCGCGGCCGGCGTCATCGGTCATCCACATCACGCCGACGGGGCGAACATGAATCCAACAACCAGGGAATGTTGGGTCCTCGGTCAGGACAAGGACATCGAGCGGATCGCCGTCCTCGGAGAGGGTGTCAGGAATGAATCCGTATTCGGTGGGGTAGGTCGTGGCAGAGAAGAGGCGACGATCGAGGCGAATTCGGCCTGTTTCGTGGTCGATCTCATACTTATTGCGGCTGCCACGAGGGATTTCGATGACGACATCGATGGTTTCCATTTGCCCATTCTGCCCGGTTCCCGGTCAGGCGGAGGAAGGACGAGTTCAGGGACTGTGCGAGACTCACCGATCGTGACTACGCGCAAACTCACCTCAACCGACGGTTTCGTTGTCATCGATCTTGATGATGCTCCGATCGCCGTTGGCATTGTTCGCTCTGCACCCAAGGTGCTTGTCGACGGAGCCACGTGGCTTGCTCGCTCCGAGACCTACCGGTATGCGTTCTTTGGTCGCAAGGTGTCGGGTGCGTCGGCAGCGGTGAACGCGCCCGTCGATGCCAAGGCAGATGCTCTCAGCGCGTTTGCTACAGAACTCGCCGAAGACTCGTTCTCCTCAGTCCATCTCACCGCGGGCCGAGGAGTTTCGGCAGACGATCTGTCTGCGTTGCGCTCCCGTGATCCTCGTCCCGAAGAGTGGTGGGCGCAGCGCGACGCACTCACCGCCTCTGGAATTGTTGCCGCAGCTGATCGTGCGCTCGGCGGACTCGCCGGACGCACCGTTGCGATTGAAACGTTCGATGCGGTGTCGTCATCGCTTGGCGATCTTTTTCGGTCGGCGGGAGCAACTGTCATCGAACCTGATATTTCTGAAGATGCCAATGCGGTACTTCATGCCGAAGTTGACGTCTTGGTTGCAGGCTCGAAAGTGGGTGTCATTGGGCATGCCAATGTCGAGAATGTGCGTGCGAAATTGATCGTTCCCAGTGGCTCGATGCCTGTCACCGCAAAAGCGCTTGCTGCGTTTGTGCGCGCCGGCGTCGTGGTGCTTCCTGATTTCGTCACAACTTCCGGGCACCTGGCTGCATGGCCAGTCGATGATTCGCCAACCGACGCCTCCGAACTCGTGGGCGATGCGATCGCGCAGGTCATTGACGCTCCCAACGGAGCGCTTCTCGGCGCGTGTGAAATTGCCGAGGCGTTTCTTTCAAGTTGGGCAACAGTTCCCTTCGGCCGACCGATCGCCTGATCAGCATGGCCACAACGTCGGGGTTGGTGTGGTTCCGTCGGGACCTTCGTCTTGATGACAATCCGGCTTGGTCTGCGGCAACTTCCGAGCATGGCGAGGTCACTGCACTGTTCGTAGTCGATCCAGCGCTTTTTGATCGCGCAAGTTCGCGTCGCGCTTCTCGACTCTTAGGAGATGTCGCTGCCCTCGATGAATCGCTTTCTGAACATGGTGGCCGACTGCTCGTTCGTGTTGGCGACCCCCGAGTTGTTGTCCCGCAGGAAGCAAAACGGTTGAACGTTGCTGCGGTTCACCTCAACCATGACGTGACGCCGTATGCGGCTGAGCGCGATGGCTTCGTGCAGTCTGCTCTCGAATCGCTTGGAGTGGAGTGGGTTCCCGAGTGGGGAACCTTGGTGCACGAACCAGGGAAAATACGAACGAATGCTGGTTCGCTTTCACAAGTATTCACGCCCTTTTTTCGTGTTTGGGAACGTACGCCGTGGACACCATGGCCGACGAGTGGGGACGCGAAAATTGCGAATGACTGCGGAGACGCGCTTCCCGTTTCAACTGGCAGTTACCCGTTACTCGATGGTGAAACGGGCGAAGCGGCGCTGCCCGGCGAGCGTGGAGCGCTTGCACGTCTTGGTCTCGCTGCCGGCCGCGCGGACTCTTACGACGAGGATCGAAACACTCCATCGATCCTTGGGACATCACAACTTTCGATAGACCTCCGCTTTGGGACGGTATCGCCGAGGCGCGCTGCGCAAGTTATTGGTGAGTCCACCGCCGGACGCGCAGCATTAGTTCGGCAACTCGCGTGGCGCGATTGGTATGCGCATTTGCTGGCCGCAACGCCGACACTGGTAGAGCAACCGATGAAGTCGCAGTACGCAGCAATTGAGTGGCGTAAGGACGACGAAGGTTTTGAGGCGTGGAAGAACGGTCAAACCGGTTACCCGTTCGTTGATGCAGGAATGCGCCAACTTCGTGAAACGGGTTGGATGCACAACCGGGTTCGAATGGTGACTGCGTCGTTCCTTGTCAAGAATTTGCTTATCGATTGGCGACGCGGTGAGAAGTATTTCCGACACGTGTTGCTTGATGCCGATGTTTCGCAGAACGTAGGAAATTGGCAATGGGTTGCGGGCACCGGTCCCGATGCTTCGCCGTACAACCGGGTGTTCAACCCCGTTTTACAAAGCCAACGGTTCGACGCAAGTGGTGACTACATCCGACGATGGGTGCCTGAGCTTGCAGGTCTTGATTCTTCGGCAATCCACGAGCCTTGGACGGTTGGTCCACTTGAACTCGCAGCTGCAGGAATTGAACTAGGAACCGATTACCCGGATCCGATTGTCGACTTGGCGTTCAGTCGCGGCCGCGTACTTGACGCTTACGCAGCCGCGAAACGTTGAACGTCAGGATGCTCGGGCAGCGTCCTGAACTGAACGGCGGCTGATTGATCGTGGGGAGTGCCCAGCAGCAGCACGCTCTTCTTCATTCTCTCCGCCCCAGAATCCGTTCTCACGATTTTCGCGGGCCATCTCACGGCATTCGAAGTTGACCGGGCAGGCCGCGCACATGGCGCGAGCAGTCGCTTCACGACGGACTCGACGTTCAGGGCGTTCCCCGGCAATGCCGAAGAAAAGGTTTGTTCGACCCTTGCAAGAAGCGTGGTCCATCCATTCGGGCCGGGCTACTGCGAGCAACATGGATTCCATCTCAACTCCTGGGTTCGTGAACCGAGTGACGTCGTCGTCATGAGGTGTAACGGAATTTAGTGCTAAATATTTCGCGTTCCTCAGGAAACTTTCGAGAACGCTCTGTGACCTTGGGCATAGGTGGCCGAGACCGAGACCGAAGCCTTCCCCCTAGGCTCACGCCGTGACTGTCTTTCTCGTCGGAGCTGGGCCGGGCGATCCGGGATTGCTAACCGTTCGCGGGGCTGAAGCCTTGGCGATGGCCGACGTTGTGGTCTACGACCGCCTGTCAGTTGGCGCCCTCCTCGAACTGGCTCCCCCCGAGGCCGAGCGCATCAGTGTGGCGAAATCGGCTGGAAAAGCCGTGATGCCACAGGACGACATCAATGCCTTGCTGGTGAAGAAGGGGAAACAGGGCCTGACCGTGGTTCGCCTCAAGGGCGGTGACCCGTTTGTCTTTGCCCGTGGGGGAGAGGAAGCGGCTGCGCTTGCCGAAGCTGGTCTCCACTACGAAGTCGTGCCTGGAGTGACCTCCGCGATCGCGGTTCCGGCTTATGCCGGTATCCCCGTCACATTGCGCCACTCGTCCACTTCGTTCACCGTTATTACTGGTCACGAGGATCCCGATAAAAGTGATGAAGTCAATTGGGAGGCCGCTGCACAATTAGGCGGCACCATCGTGATCCTCATGGGCGTTGGGCGCCTGCCGAAAATTGTCAATCGTTTAATTGCCGGTGGACTGGCGCCAGAAACACCAGCGGCCGCTATTCGATGGGGCACCCGCCCCGAACAGCACACGGTGCGTTCGACCCTTGGCGCAATCGCAAATGAACCGTTGGCATCGCCGAGCGTGATTGTTGTTGGTCAGGTTGCGGCGATGGACCTTTCGTGGTTCGAATCGCGACCGCTTTTTGGGAAGAAAGTGATCGTGACGCGACCAAGGCACCAATCTTCGGTGCTTGCCGACCGATTGCGGGAGGAAGGCGCCGAGGCCCTGATCGTTCCGACAATCGAAATCGTCGATCCGCTTGACGGAGGCGCAGCGTTGGCTGCAGCGATCACGCAGCTTCACGCGTATGACTGGGTTATTCTCACTTCTGCCAACGGCGCGGCCCGGTTCTGTGAACAGCTTCGCGACGGTCGTGATCTCGCTGGTGTGAAGCTCGCGGCAATCGGTCCCGGTACTGCCGATGTTCTCGCGGAACACAATCTTGTGGCTGACCTGATTCCCGATCGATTTATCGCTGAATCACTGCTTGAGGCGTTTCCGTTGCCGCAGGTCGATGACAATCGCAGAGTCCTGCTCGCGCGCGCCGAGGTTGCCCGTGATGTCTTGCCCGACGGACTGCGCGAAATGGGATGGCGTGTCGACGTGGTCGATGCCTACCGAACGATTCCGGTTGTACCAACTGACGCTGAACGCGAGCGAGTTGTTCGTGCAGACGTCGTGACGTTTACGTCCTCGTCGACCGTCGAGAACTGGGTGGCCGCGTTCGGAACGGAAACGCTCCCAAAAACTGTGGCGTGCATCGGCCCAATTACGGCTGACACAGCTCGACGTGCGGGCATGCGAATCGATGTCATCGCTGACGTCCACACGATCGACGGGCTCGTCGACGCGCTCGTTGAGCGCACCGCTCACCCATCCGCACCAAAGAACAAGACTCCACGGCGTTCCGGTCGTGGCTCTCGATTCGGCCGCCAACAGCGGCGTGCCTAGGCTCTGCACCGATGAGTTTCCCCCAACGCCGACTCCGTCGCCTCCGTCGAACACCTGCGCTTCGTCGTCTGGTCGCCGAAACGCGACTCACGCCGGCCGATCTGATCGCTCCGTTGTTCGTGCGCGAAGGGATCACTGAGCCGCAGCCGATTGCATCAATCCCAGGTGTCGTTCAGCACACGCTTGGGTCACTACGCGCTGAAGTCGCCGACTTGATCGGACTTGGTGTTCCGGGCGTCATTCTCTTTGGTGTTCCGGAAAAGAAAGATGACATTGGTTCGGGTGCTTGGGATCCCGACGGCATTGTGCAGATTGCTTTGCGTGAGTTGCGCGACACCTTTGGCGATCGTGTTGTCCTGATGTCCGACCTTTGTCTTGACGAGTACACCTCGCACGGTCATTGCGGTGTGCTTGATGGACGGGGCAGCGTTGACAACGACGCGACACTCGACCTCTACGCAAATATTGCGATCGCTCAAGCAGCGGCGGGTGCTGATGTGGTTGCGCCTTCAGGCATGATGGACGGTTCCGTTGCAGCGATTCGCGACGCGCTTGATGAAGATGACTTCACTGAAACGGCGATCATGGCTTACTCGGCGAAGTACGCGTCAGCGATGTACGGCCCCTTTCGCGACGCGGTCGATGTCACGATTGAGGACGGCGGAGATCGCAAGGGCTACCAACAAGATCCTGCAAATGCGCGCGAGTCGCTCGAGGAAATTCGTCAAGACATTCTCGAAGGCGCAGACATCGTGATGGTGAAGCCGGCGATGTCGTATCTCGACATCATCGCAAGGGCACGCCAAGAAGTCGACATTCCTATGGCTGCGTATCACGTGTCGGGTGAATACGCGATGGTCAAGGCGGCAGCAGAGCGCGGATGGATCGATGGGGACGCAGTTGCAATTGAGCAACTCACATCGATTCGTCGGGCGGGTGCCGACATGGTCCTTACCTATTTCGCGCGAGATGTCGCCGAACTCCTTAACGATTGAATTCATGACACCAACAAACGAATCACTCTTCGAACGTGGTCAGCGCGTCATACCCGGCGGAGTGAACTCGCCTGTTCGCGCATTCCGTTCAGTGGGTGGAACCCCTTATTTCGTAGCCAGTGGCAACGGTGCGCGTGTCACCGATGTCGAAGGAACGACATTCCTTGATCTTGTGCAGAGCTATGGCGCGATCATCGCTGGACATGCGCACCCAAAGATCATTGAAGCAATCCAGAAGGCAGCCGTAGACGGAACGTCATTTGGCGCGCCAACGCCGCGAGAAGTTGAACTCGCGGAAGCGATTAACGAACGCGTGCCATCCTGCGAAAAGTTGCGCATGGTAAATAGCGGAACCGAAGCCACGATGAGCGCGATTCGCGTTGCCCGAGGCGCAACCGGTCGACCGAAGATTTTGAAGTTCGCGGGAAATTATCACGGACACAGTGATGGTCTGCTTGTTTCAGGTGGAACAGCGATGGCATCGCTTGGCATTCCGGCCTCGGCTGGCGTTACCGAAAACGCAATTGCCGACACTGTTGTTGCGCCCTACAACGTCGTGCCGACGCTTGACGAATCGTTCGCTGCGATCATCGTAGAACCATGTGCCGCGAATATGGGACTCGTTCCGCCTGCGCCCGGTTTCCTTGAAGGACTCCGTGCCGAATGTGATCGTGTCGGCGCACTGTTGATCTTTGATGAAGTCATCACCGGGTTCCGCGTTGCGCGCGGCGGCGCACAACAACTTCTCGGTGTCACTCCTGATCTCACTGCATTCGGAAAGATCATTGGTGGCGGTCTTCCCGTCGGTGCATTTGGCGGGCGCGCCGATGTGATGGACAACCTCGCTCCGCTAGGGCCCGTGTATCAGGCAGGAACGCTTTCAGGGAATCCGCTCGCAACGGCTGCAGGACTTGCTGCACTGTCGTTGCTTGATGATGACGCGTACGCGTTGATTGAGTCGCGAGCCGATTGTCTCGCTGGTTCGCTCGCAAACGCATTTGGGGCTGCGGGAATCAATGTTTGTGTTCCGCGATTCGCAACACTGGTCGGATTGTTCTTTGGTGAAACGCCGCCGACTGACTACGTCAGTGCGTGCACAACCGATGAAGCGTTGTATGCAGCGTTCTTTCATGAACTTCTCGATCGACATGTTGCGATTGCTCCAGGGGCGTACGAAGTGATGTTCCCGGGTCTTGCACACGACGACGAAGTTCTGACGGCGATAAGCGATGCTGCGCACGTGGCCGCTGCAGCGGTTGCATCGCGTTAATCAAACTGCGCTGATACGACTGCGCCGATACATCTGCGCTGCAACAACGTCGCGACTACAACATCGCTGTACGCGAAAGGACCCCGCCGAAGCGGGGCCCGTTCAAACAAAACTGTTGCAGTGTCTTACGACTTTGAACCAACTGGCATTGTCCAGTTCGGCTGAATCGTGAGCTTTCCGCTTGGATCAAACAGCGGCGTGCCTTCGGGCGTGATGAGTTCGCCTGCTGCGTTGAGCATCGGCTTTCCATCGCCGTAGGTGATGTTCCCAGTTGCATCAACTGTGGTCTTGCCGCCGGAAAGCGTTTCCCACTCGTAGCGCACAACTGCGAGCAATTCAGCCTGGGAGAGCGACTTATCAAAGTTCGGCATTGGGTTGCCGTTGTAACTCAGCGTCTTGTGTTGTCCGCCTTCGCGAGCCGGATCGCCGTACGGCGTGCCGGCTGGGCCAGTTCCGTTTGAACCGATCCACACAAACTCAAGTTGACCAAGGATGTCGGGGAATGTGGCAACAAGTGCGCCGTCGGTCATCACGCGACCGACACCTCCGCCACCTCCAGCACCGTGACAACCTGCGCAGTTCGCAGCGAAGATCGTTCCGCCGGTTGCCAACTGAGAAGGTGCTCCACTCGATGCGGGGGAGAGGCCACCGATATAGATGACAGCCCACAGCGGCAGGAAGGCCAGCACGGGCATGGCCCAGAACGGGATCTTCTTGCGCTTGATTGCTGCTTCGACATACGGCGGAACCGGTTCAGGCGCTGCCGCGGGTGCAACGGCGGCAGGAGCAGCAGCTGCAGCAGCGGTTGCCTTCTCGACCGGTGCGCTCTCGGCGGCCGGTGCTGCATCGGCAGCGGGTGTTCCACCGTCGAGCGATGTCCGACGGTCTTTGGAGCGCTTGAGCAGATGCTCGGGAACTTCGGTCACGGTTCCTCCGAAGCGGACGGGGAGAGGATGGGAGCAGTGATCGGGCGGAGCAATCGGCGAAGCCAACTGACACCGTCCGGACTCGTGCAAACCTAGACGACGCGGAGAGGGCGGAGCCAAGTATCGAGACCGAGAGTTCGCGAACTTCCACTGGTGAAATGTCACGTCCACGAATGACGCGTGGAATGTCTCAACTCCCGTGTGGCGGTGCTAGACAAGTGGGGCGCCAAACCGACCCGATCGGACTTGGCTCAGTTCTGTCCGTACCATTTGTGCAAACGTTCACGAGGGAGGCCAACCCGGGTGGTTGCGTTCATCGCATCGGTGCTTGTAGCGGTTCTTTTGACCGCTCTGGTGATTCCGATGGCCAAGCGACGTCCAGTAGGTACCCCGCTCACTTGGGGCGAGGCCATGGTGGCGTCGGTTTATGCCTTTTTCCTTATGTTTTGGGTGTATGGGCTCGTCCCGCACCTTTGGCTGACATGGTCGGACAATGAACTTGGTTGGCGTCCGGACAACATCGTCTACGGGCCCTTCGGGATTTTGAAGCCGCAAGCGGTTGACGGCTGGAATCCCGTCACGATCACCTATCAATCGATCCGCGACATCATCGCTGTTCTGATTTATGTCGTTCTTCTCGGTGGCCAGATCGCTCTGTGGATGTGGTGGCAGAACCGCGGCAAGCGTGCGGCAGCGGCAGAAACCGCTCAGGCCACGGCAACCTCCGAATACGGCCGTCCGCTGGTCCGGAAGAGCTGATCATGGCCCGCATTGACGCCAATCCCCCGATGCCGGAGTTCCGCGACGATTACGTCTTGCGGGAAGTCGACGCGGAATGGCTGTCGAAGGCGGTCAAGCCAAAGCAATTCATTCATATTGACCAGTCCGAATGCATTACGTGCGAAGGCTGTGTCGATATCTGCCCGTGGAAGTGCATCCATTTGGTTCGCACTTCTTCCATCGATGAGGCCCTCGGGACCGAATTGCCAGGGGACGATCCCGGCGACCATTCCGTCTTCCTCATCGACGACGATGTCTGCACCCGTTGCGCCCTTTGCGTCGACCGGTGCCCAACAGGTGTCATCATCCTTGGAAAGGTCGGTGCTGCACCGGCCGATGGTGACTCCCATCAGCGCACGCCAACCCACGGCTACGGCTATGGCATGCGTCTCGGTTAGTGCTACACCTTGTTTTTCCTGATTTTTTCTGTCGTTTAGAACTCGAACCACCCTCCCGGAATCGTTCCTCGATCCCGGCTCACACGGAGTAACTGCCTTGGCAAAGACCATGGAGCGCCCTAGCGGGAAGAAGACCCCCGCCCAGCGCGTCAGTGAAATCGTCGACAAGACGCAGGGCTCACAGGCCTGGAATTCAATCTTCCGACCCGGGTCGGTGTTCCGTAAGGGCTACACCGATAGCCCACGTAACCGCTCGTACGTGATCATGAACAGCGTGCTGTACCACCTTCACCCGGTGAAGGTGAAGCGACACGCGGTCAAGGTCAGCTACACCCTCTGCCTCGGTGGCTTGAGCTTCTTCCTCTTCATCCTGCTCACCATCACCGGCATCTTCTTGATGTTCTTCTATCGCCCCACCGCGGCGCAGGCATGGAATGACATCTACACCCTTCAGACTTCGGTGGCCTTTGGGCTTCTCGTGCGAAATATGCACAGATGGGCCGCCCACCTCATGGTGCTGTCGGTCTTCCTCCATATGGCTCGCGTCTTCTACCACGGCGCCTACAAGCCACCCCGAGAATTCAACTGGGTCATCGGCGTCATTCTTCTGACCCTCACCCTTCTTCTTTCCTTCACCGGTTACCTCCTTCCGTGGGATCAGCTCGCACTTTGGGCGGTAACGGTGGGTACGAACATGATGGGCTACACGCCTGTGTTTGGCGACCAAGTGAGATTCGTGCTCCTTGGTGGTAAGGAAATCGGTACCGACACCTTGTTGCGTTGGTACGTCTTGCATGTGTTGTTTGTTCCGTTTGTGACTGTCATCTTCCTTGCGATCCACTTCTGGCGGGTCCGCAAGGACGGCGGCATCTCCGGACCGTTGTGATCGAGGCGCCATGACTGAGATCCCTGAACACCTCCGTAAGCGGGCCGAAGAGGCCAAGGCCAAGGCAGCAGCTAAGGCTGCTGGCGACGCGCCCGCCGAAGTAGCAGCGGAAGCTCCGGCCGCAGCTGCTCCCAGCGCGGGCGATAGCCGAATCCCGGCCCATCTGCTTGAGCGTTCAAAGTCGGCCAAGGCCAAGAAGGAAGGCGGCGCTGAAGCCGCTGCACCGGCCGCTACCGGCGGTGGCGTCGCCACCGCTGTCGCTGACGCAGCTCCGCCCCCCACCGCAACGGGCCCTGGTGGTCACACGCAGCGCTTGCTCACGGTGGTCAAGGCCGGCTCTATTCAGGACGTCAAGGCCACACCAGTCGACAAGGTGCACACATGGCCGCACCTTTTGGCCGTGGAATTCGTTGCGGCTCTCGCCATTACGGTTTTCACCCTGATCTTCTCGATCTTCGTGAATGCCCCGCTGCTTGAGCTTGCAAATATCAATCAGACCCCGAACCCGTCGAAGGCCCCGTGGTACTTCCTCGGACTTCAGGAACTGCTCACGATGTTCCATCCAATGGTCGCTGGTGTGACCATTCCGGGTATGGGCATCTTCTTGCTCATTCTCGCTCCGTACATCGACAAGAACCCGTCGAATAAGCCTGAGGATCGTAAGTTCGCGATCTCACTTTTCACGGTTCAGCTCATGTTCTGGGCAGTACTCGTAATCATTGGTTCCTTCTTCCGCGGTCCTGGCTTCAACTTTGTGACGCCTTGGACTGGCGGTCTGTTCTTCGAGTTGTGATGGCGCAAACGCAGGAGTCCCCCAAATGAATCCTCTAGTCATCGTTATCCCCGTCGTCGTTGTTCTGGCCGGCGTGGTGTTGTTCGCTGCTTCACGTCGTCGTGATAGCGGCGGTGCAACCGGTGCGCTCAGCCGCGAAACGGTTAAGCGCGATAAACCGGCAACCGCTCTGGAGACCGACGCAGAGCTCGTTGGCGTTTCTGGTCGTCAGGTTGAGGCAACCGCTGCGCTTGACCGTCGCCCGGCCGCACCGGCAACGCAAAACACTGACGTTGCACCGTTCGTTGCTCCCGATGCTGACGCCATTGGTATCTCTCGCCGCAAGTTCTTTAATCGGTCCATCATCGTGATGATGGGCCTCGGCCTTTCCGGCTTTGGCGCAGCGATTCTTGCTTTCCTTTGGCCGATGCCGAAGGGTGGCTTCGGCTCAAAGATTCGTGTTGGTGCTGTCTCGGACGTACTCGCCAAGATCAGCGCGAACAAGGGTTTCTTGTATTCGGCCGAGGGTCGTATGTGGCTCACCGCGTATCCCACTTCGGCAATCGAAAAGGCCAAGGCGGTTTATCCGTCGGCAGTGCTTCCATCAATGGAAGCGGGCGTCGTTGCTCTCTACCAGAAGTGCCCACATCTCGGTTGCCGCGTTCCCTCTTGCCAGACCTCGCAATGGTTTGAGTGCCCCTGCCATGGTTCGCAGTACAACCTTGCTGGCGAAAAGAAGGGTGGCCCGGCGCCGCGTGGCATGGATCGCTTTGCGACATCGGTAACCGCCGACGTGCTTACGGTCGATACCGGCACGATCCTTCAGGGTCCGGCGATCGGAACGAACACCACAGGCCAGGAAGCTGAAGGCCCACATTGTGTGGGTGGAGGAAGTCACTGATGCACGATCTGTTGATCCTGGCGAGCGCGCAGAAGACCATCGGCTATGTCATTGCCGGCATTCTTTTGCTCGCGTTTGTTGTCGCCATCGCCGTCAATGTGCGCAAGGGCCGCGCCGAGGTGGGTTCGGAAGTCGAACTTGCTGCCAACCGCAAGCCCTACATGGACGACGAAGAGCTGGAAACCAAGAAGCTCGATCGCACCCTTGGCCTCGGCCTTGTTGCGCTCGGCGTTATCGCTCTGACTCTTCCGCTCTACTGGCTGGCCGAACCTGGCCGTCAAGACGACATGGTCAAGCAGTTTGAAGATGTCGCAATCTCCCGTGGCGAAGAGCTCTATACCGTTGGCGCACAGTGCGCTGGTTGCCACGGACCGAATGGCGTTGGTGGTGTTGCGAGTTACACCATCACCGATCCGGCAACTGGTAACTACGTCGATCAGGTGCAGTGGAAAGCTCCGGCTCTCAACACGATCATGTATCGCTATACGCCCGAGCAGGTCACGTACATCCTGAACTACGGCCGTGGTTATTCGCCGATGCCGGCGTGGGGTGCTCCTGGTGGTGGCCCACTCACTTCTCAGCAGATCGAAGAAATCATCGCGTATCTCACTTCGATTCAGCTTCCGGCCGAGCAGTCACTGACCGAGGTTCAAGCCGAACTTGATCTCACCTGTAAGGCAGACGACGACGGTAACTGCACGATTCCGGGCGGCAAGTACAAGACCCTCGGTGAAGCAGTGTTCAACATGGGTTACGACACGGGCTTTGCTGGTGGCGCCTATGCGTGTGGACGTTGCCACACCAACGGATGGTCGTTTGGCCAAGCCAAGATTGCCGGTGGCGGTGCCATGGGTCCCAACCTCACTGGCGGATCCGAGTTGCGTCAGTTCCCCGTTGCAGCACAACAGGAAGCATTCGTTTCGGCCTACCCGAAGATGGGAACGGCCTACGGCACCAACGGGTGGTCCAGCGGTCGCATGGGCAGTTTCGGCACCAATCCGAATGCGCAGGATCCAAAGACTGCAATCATGAGTGAAGATCAGGTCATGCTGACCCCGGCACAGATCGCAGCAGTTGTTGCGTACGAGCGGAGCCTCTGATGCAAACAATGAACGTTCTCGCTGGCATCGCGTTTGATCCAGGTATCCGTGGTGTTCTTGTTGTCATGGTGGGCGTCGTTGTTCTCATGGGCTCCACCTATCTCCTCCTTGCGACCAACGTTGGCGCCCGCTTGGGGTTCCTTCTGGCGTTGACCGGACTCTTCGGATGGTTGGTGATTCTTACGATGATCTGGTGGCTTACGCCGCCGGCGATTGGTCCTCGCGGCAATCTTCCGTCGTGGAAACCGGTCGAGATCTACGTCAATGGCGGTTCCGATCAAGCCAAAACCGACGCGCTCGCTGGGCTGATCGATCCGGCCTCGTTGCCGAAGGCTGATCAGATTCTTGCGGGAAACCCCGATCTGGCAAAGGAGTTCCCGAACGGGTTCACCCTCTCCGACCTCCAGACCAATAACCCTGCAATCGTCTCGCAGTACCTTGATGCCGAAGCGCTGAATGGCTGGTCGTTAGTTGGCGCTGCGAATGCCGGTGAAGCACAAGCTGCTGCCGACCTCGAACTCGCTGCATCAGGTGTGTTCAAGAGCGCAACGGAGTACAAGAAACTCAACGTCTGGGACTACGGCGGCAAGCCAACCCTGAAGGACGATTGCCCTGATGGCGGCACGATCTGCCGAGTGCAGCACCGCATCACTTCGGCGCTCCAGATCAAGAACCCGAAGCACTACTCCGTCGTGCAGGTGCAAAAGGTGATTCCGCAACAGACGATTCCTGGTCAGGCACCGCCGATCCCGAAGGCCGATCCTTCGCAGCCAGTGATTTCTGTGGTGATGGTCCGCGACATTGGCAACGAGCGAGTTATTCCGTTCTTGTACTTCGTGATTTCGTTGACGCTTTTCATCATTTCTGCATGGGCCTTGCACAACCGTGACAAGGTGCTCATGAAGAACAAGGCGATGGCCGACGCCGCTTCGAAGGAGAGCTGACCAGCGTGGGGCAGTATCTGCCGATCTTCGCGATGCTTGTGTTGGCGATCATTTTCGCCGCCGTGAGCCGCGTTGTTTCGCAACTCCTCGCGCCCCGTCGACCTTCCGAAGCCAAGTCGTCTCCGTACGAATGCGGCATCGTGCCCGACCAAGGTCCGCCGGAACGATTCCCGGTGAAGTTCTTTCTGGTCGCGATGATTTTCATCGTGTTCGACATTGAAATCATTTTCTTGTTCCCGTTTGCGGTTGTGTTTCGTTCTCTTGGTGGCTACGGAATCGCTGCGATTCTGATTTTCACCGCAGCAGTGTTCGAGTCATTCGTGTATCTCATCGGCAACGGCGCGCTTGACTGGGGTCCGGCCAAGCATCTGCGTCGTTCCGGTGTTGTTTCTCCTGCCCGTACAGCGACGAGCACAATCCGTCGCGTCGGCCTCGAAGGCCGTTCGACTGAAGAGGCCGCATAAGTGTCGAGCGAGACCAGGCCAACAGGCGGACTCCTTGAGTCCGGACTTGAAGGACTTAGCCACAACTTCCTTACCGGCACGCTTGAAGAGCTCGTCAAGTGGGCCCGTCGCCACAGTGTGATGCCCGCCACGTTCGGTCTCGCGTGTTGCGCACTCGAGATGATGGCGGCTGGTGGTCCCCACTACGACCTCTCGCGCTACGGCATGGAAACCTTCCGCGCTTCGCCTCGTCAGGCCGATCTCATGATCGTTGCCGGGCGCGTGTCACAGAAGATGGCTCCGGTTCTTCGCCAGATTTACGACCAGATGATGGAACCCAAGTGGGTTATCTCGATGGGAGTGTGTGCATCTTCAGGCGGCATGTTCAACAACTACGCCATCGTGCAGGGCGTCGATCAGATCGTTCCGGTCGATGTCTACGCACCGGGTTGTCCACCATCACCCGAAACGCTCATGCACGCGATCCTCACGCTTCACGACAAGATCAAGACCGGTGAACTCACTCGCCGCAAGGGTGAAGGCCTTGGTTTGGTCGTTGAACAGATGGGTCCCTCAGGACCTGTGCCTGTCACCTTGGGTCAGGGCTGAACATGACCGACATCGACGCCCAAGGTGGCGAGGCTGACACCCCAGCCGAGATCGCACCCGAGACCCTTTTCGACACCCTGCTGACTCGTTCACATGAGCAGCTTGTGTTGCATCCAATGCGAGAGAAGTACTCCTCTCTGCTCGCAACACTTCACAGTGCCGGATATCACTCCGTTATCGATTTGTGTGGAGTCGATTACCTCACAAACGATTCGCGCCAACTTCCCGAGGGCATTGAGCCGGAGCGTTTCGAAGTTGTGGTGAACCTCATCAACCACCGCGAACGTGCTCGACTTCGCTTACGAGTGCAGGTTCCTGAAACTGACCCTGTGCTTCCTTCGGCGTTCAATCTCTATCCCGGTACCGAAGCCATGGAACGTGAAACTTTCGACATGTTCGGCATCGCGTTCGATGGTCACCCTGACCTCACCCGAATCCTCATGCCCGAGGACTGGATCGGACACCCGCTGCGCAAGGACTACGACGTAGGTCGAATTCCGGTGCAGTTCAAGGGCGCTCCCGCGAATCGTTGATCTCATGACTGCAACTCACGAACTTCCTACGAATGTGAAGCAGACCTCCGAAGGCGGTCAAGAACTCACCTCAGCCGATGTTGTGGCTGCTGGCGAGCGACTCCGCGAACTCGGGGCAGTTCTGCGCTTATCTGAGAACGACGCCCTCGTCGCCGAACGTGAACAGGTTTCCGACGACGAAACCATGATCATCAATATGGGTCCACAGCATCCGTCGACTCACGGTGTGTTGCGTCTCATGCTTGAGCTTCAGGGCGAGACCGTCCTTCGTTGTAAGCCCATCATCGGATACCTACATACCGGTATGGAGCGAACGGGCGAAGAACTCACCTATTTGCAGGGCCCCACCAACGTGACGCGCATGGATTACGCAGCGCCGTTGTTCACGGAACTTGCCTTCTCGCTCACCGTTGAGAAGTTGCTCGACATCGAGGTGCCCGAGCGCGCGATCTGGATCCGCATGCTCATGACGGAGATGAATCGCATCTCTTCGCACCTGCTCTTCATGGCGACGAACGGCATGGATCTTGGGGCAGTGTCGATGATGCTTTACGGCTGGCGTGAACGCGAAGAAGCGCTTCGCTTCCTTCAGGAAGTCACCGGTCTGCGCATGAATCACAACTACATCCGTCCGGGTGGTGTCGCTGCCGATCTTCCCGACGGCTGGCGCGACGGTGTTCTGCGTCTACTGGACATGCTTCCTGGCCGCCTTGCGGAATACGACACGCTGCTTAACCAGCAGCCGATTTGGCGTGAACGACTTCAGGGTGTGGGCGCGATTTCTGCAGACGAATGTCTCGCTCTCGGAGTAACCGGACCGATCCTGCGTTCGACTGGTTACGACTGGGATCTTCGTCGCGATATGCCGTACCTCGCGTTCGACCAGGTGGACTTCGACGTAGTTGTCGGTTCGTATGGCGACTGTTTCGACCGTTACGCAATCCGCCTTGCGGAAATTCACGAGTCGATGAAGATCGTCCGTCAGTGCCTCGAAAAGATGCCGAAGGGCGACTACCGCATCCAAGACAAGAAAGTCACTCCGCCGCCGCGTGCGCGAATCGACGAGTCCATGGAAGCGCTCATCCACCACTTCAAGATCTTCACCGAAGGCTTCAAAGTTCCCGAGGGCGAGGCCTACGTTTCAATCGAATCGCCTCGCGGTGAACTCGGTTGCTACATCGTGAGCGACGGTTCATCGAAGCCGTACCGCATGCACGTTCGTGCCCCAAGTTTCGTGAACCTTCAAAGCCTTCCGCATCTCATGCACGGAAGCCTTGTTGCCGACGCCGTGGCCATCATCTCGAGCGTCGATCCCATCCTCGGGGAGGTCGATCGCTAATGGCTCGCCTTACGAACGACAACGTTGAACTCGCGCGCGAAATCATTGGCCGCTACCCGCGTCCGAAGTCTGCGCTCATCCCCTTGTTGCACCTTGCACAAGAACAAGACGGGTATCTCACCGACGACGCAATGGCGCATATCGGTGAACTCGTCGGCGTTTCATCTGCTGAAGTTCTCGGGACTGCATCCTTCTACGAGATGTTCAAGATGGAGCCTGTTGGCCGCTACATGGTCAATATCTGCACCAATATTTCGTGCCAGCTGCGCGGTGGCGAGGAACTTCTCGCTCACGCAGAAAAGACGCTCGGCATTCGCCCCGGACAAACAACCTCCGACGGTCTTTTCACTCTTGAAGACGTCGAATGCATTGCAGCGTGCACCGAAGCTCCGTGCTTGCAGGTGAACTACCGCTACGAACACCGAATCTCGAACGAAGGCTTTGATCAACTCGTGAACGATCTTCGCGCCGGCCGTCGCACCGACGTTCCCGCACATGGTGTTCTTGCTGAAGTTCGTCAGCACATTCCAGAAGATCGTCGTGCAGGTGTTGTTACCCCTGAAGACAAAGATGTACCGGTCTGGATCTCAGCAGCGGGGGAGAGCAACCGATGATTACTGACGCCCCTCGCATCATTACGTCGCGTTTTGACAATGCCGACAGCTTCACGCTTTCTGGTTACGAAGCAACAGGCGGCTACCAAGCGCTGCGCAAAGCGCTCGGAATGGGGCCGGCTGCAGTAGCTGACGAAGTCAAGACAGCGACACTTCTTGGCCGTGGCGGTGCAGGTTTCCCCGCTGGCGTGAAGTGGGGTCTTGCCCCAGAGAACGTGTGGCCTCGTTACCTCGTTGTCAACGGCGACGAGTCCGAACCGGGCACCTACAAGGATCGCCTCCTCATGGAGCGCGATCCTCACCAGCTCATTGAAGGCGTGCTGCTCGCGTGTTATGCGATCGGTTGCGGCCAAGCTTTCCTTTACGTGCGCGGCGAAATGCCGCTTGCTCAGGAACGCATCGCTGCCGCACTGAACGATGCCTACGCAGCTGGTTACATCGGCAAGAACATCCTTGGTTCAAACTTTTCCGTTGACATTGTTCTTTCTTGGGGTGCGGGCGCTTACATCGTGGGCGAAGAAACTGCACTCATCGAAAGTCTTGAAGGCAATCGCGGTATGCCGCGTCTGAAGCCGCCGTTTTTCCCGGCGGCCAAGGGTCTGTACATGCAGCCCACGATCGTGAACAACGTCGAGACGCTTTCGAATCTGCCCTGGATCGTTACCAATGGCGGTGAGGCATTCGCAGCACTTGGCGCAGAGACCTCACGCGGCACGCGCATGTTCGCTGTGTCCGGTCATGTGAAGAACCCTGGTGTGTTCGAGGTCGAATACGGCGTCACCACATTCCGCGATCTCATTTACGCCCCCCAGTACGCAGGCGGCATCCTCGGCGATCGCGCGTTGAAGGCGTATATCCCCGGCGGCGCGTCGGCTCCTTGGTTCTTCGAAGAGCATCTTGATCTTCCGCTCGAGAAGGTCACTGTCGATCGTGCCGGTTCAATGCTTGGCTCTGGTGCTGTCGTCGTAATGGACGAAACCACCGACGCTGTTAAAGCGTGTCTTCGCGTGGTTCGTTTCTTTGCTCGCGAATCGTGTGGCAAGTGCGCACCGTGTCGCGAAGGAACAACGTGGCTCGAAAAAATTCTGCAACGAATCCAGGATGGTTACGGACGTCCCAGTGATCTCGATCTGCTCATGGATGTCTCTGACAACATTTCTCCCGGAATCGCGTGGCCGCCGAAGCAGACAACAATCTGCCCGCTTGGTCCGTCGGCAGTGTCGCCCATCGCGTCGGCTCTGCAGCGTTTCCGTCCTGAGTTCGAAGCGCGTATTGCTCAGGCCGAAGAGGCTCGTCACTCGGTTCCCGTGAACATCTCGAAGGTGTCGTCGCATGGCTGAGTCGGACGTGACCCCGATCGACGGCGTGGCCGTCGAAATCAATGGTGTTGAGGTCATCGCCCACAAGGGTGAACTCCTCATCGATGCTGCGGAACGCACTGGCACGTACATTCCGCGTTTCTGTTACCACGAGCGCATGAACCCCGTCGGCATGTGCAGGATGTGTTTGGTCGAGGTCGATACAGGTCGCGGTCCGGCACTCCAACCGAGCTGCATGCTCGAGTGCACGCCTGGGATGAAGGCTGATACAGAATCCGCCGTCACCAAGAAGGCTCAAGACGGCATTCTTGAATTCCTGCTTGCGAATCACCCGCTTGATTGTCCGGTCTGCGATAAGGGCGGCGAATGCCCGCTTCAGGATCAGACCATGGCCTATGGCCCCGGCGAAAGCCGCTTCGTCGAAGAGAAGCGTCACAAGGAAAAGCCGATTCCGATCAGCGACCTTGTGCTCCTCGACCGTGAGCGCTGCATCCTTTGCGACCGTTGCACACGTTTCGCGAAGGAAGTGGCTGGCGATCCGCTCATTCACTTTATTCATCGCGGCAACAACACCGAAGTCAATACGTTCCCGGATGAACCATTCGCTTCGTACTTCAGTGGCAACACCGTTCAGATCTGTCCGGTGGGCGCGCTTACGTCGTCGACCTACCGTTTCAAGGCTCGTCCCTGGGATCTTGAAACCACTGAATCAACATGTCAGACCTGTTCGGTTGGTTGTCGTATTTCAATCGACTCATCGCGCGATCAGGTGCAGCGTTTCGCCGGTGTCGACATTGATCCTGTCAACTGGGGTTGGCTGTGCGATAAGGGCCGCTTCTCCAGCGAAGTCGTAACGTCCGACGCTCGACTTTCCGAGCCGCTCGTGCGAGACGGTTCCGGCCTCGTTCCAGCCAAGTGGTCCGACGCGCTGAATCGTTTCGCGAAAGCGCTCGACAACGCGTCGTCGGCACAATCGATTGGTGTCATCGGAGGCTCACGTCTCACGAACGAAGACGCCTACGCATGGTCGAAGTTCTTTAAGGGTGTTCTCGCTACGGACAACGTCGATGCACAACTCGGCGACGGACTTCCCGCTCATGTCGTGCTCGGTCTCCCCAGCGCAACGATCGATGAAGTTTGCGCTCCCGGCGGCACGGTCTTGTTGCTTGGTCCTGATGTGAAGGAAGAACTTCCGGTTCTGTTCCTTCGTCTCCGCCACGCAGCAGTCGAAGATCGCGTCACCATCGTCGAGGTTTCACCCCGTTCCACTGGCGTTACTTCTCTCACGAAGGCATCAGTGCATCCTCGCCCGGGCGAAACGGCTGACGTTGTTGCTGCGCTCATGAGTTCGGCTGCCATCGATCGCGAGATCGCTGGTGTTGCGGCTGCAGAGCTCGAAGCCGCACGCGCCGCACTTGCCGCCGCAACGGGACCAATCACTGTGGTGCTCGGTCGCGCATCGCTTGCTGAATCAGCAAGCGTCACTGTCGCCGCTGCTTCAGCCATTCTCGCCGCTCGTCCCGACACCACGTTCCTTTCGGCGCTTCGCCGCTCGAACGTGCGCGGTGCGCTCGACATGGGTCTTGCCCCGGGACTTCTTCCCGGTCGCGTCACCCTCGAAGACGGTGCTGAGTGGTACTCCGAAGTCTGGCCATCGATGCCGACGGCGGTCGGGCTCGACACTGAAGGCATTCTTCGTGCCGCTGCGGACGGACGCATCGACGTCCTTGTTCTCCTCGGCGCCGATCCGCTTTCCGATTTCCCCGATGCCGACCTTGCTGAACGTGGTCTCACTGGTGCGCGCACAGTGCTCTCTGTCGACACCGCACTCAATCCATCAAGCAAGCGAGCCGACATTGTCTTGGCTGCGGCAGGTTTCGCCGAAAAGGCCGGCACCACCACCAACATCGAAGGCCGCGTCAGCACGTTGTCGCAGCGGGTTACGCCGCCAGGCACCGCACGCGCCGACTGGATGCTGGCTGCTGAGGTTTCAACCCGACTCGGAACCGACCTCGGTTTCGAAAGTTTCGGCGACGTGCTTGCTGAAATCTCTGCAGTCGCACCTGCCTACCTTGCACTCGACCAAGCCATTGCCGAAGGTTCACCCGATGGCGTCATGCTTCCGCTCGACGTTGTGGTCATCATTGATGAAGACGACGAGGACATTGTGATCGTCGATGAAACTGTCACCGTTTCACAAGACGGTGCCGAGGTCGATGTCACCGCCGATGTTGTCGTTGATGATGCCGACGCCGCTGACTCGGAAAGTACTGAAGGGCTGATCGAGATCATCGCTGACGACGCGGATGTTGCTGGCTCGATGCCTCCATTTGTGCAGTTCACCCCAATCCAGATGGTCACCGCTCCTCCGGTGGATTCCTACAGTTTCCGACTTGTCGCTTCTCGCAAGTTGTACGACCAGGGAACGCTGGTGCAGTCAGCGCCTTCACTGGCACCGCTTGCTCCAGGATCAACGGTCTCGCTGAACCCATGGGAATTCGATCGACTCGGAGTCGCCACGGGTGGCCGTGCAATCGTTCGCACCGCAAAGGCGTCGGTGAACGTCACCGTTCAGTCCGATTCAGGTGTGCCGCGTGGTGTGGCCGCGATGATCGTGAATCAGGCCGACGGTCGCGTGAGCGATCTTGTGTCTGCCGATGAACTCGTTGCAGAAGTCAGAATTGAGACTGCACCATGAACATGCTCGGTGGTGATCCGCTTCTCTCTGGTCAAGTCGACCTAGCCGTCGTACTCATCGTCCTTCTGAAGGTCGTTGGCGTCTTCGCGTTCCTTCTGGTGGCGACCATGCTGATGATTTGGTTCGAACGAAAGGTTGTGGGCGACTTCCAAAACCGAGTCGGACCAAACACCGCTGGTCCGTTCGGCATCCTTCAGACGCTCGCCGATGGCATCAAGTTCTTCTTCAAGGAAGATCTCATTCCTGATCGCGCAGAACGGCGTGTCTTCATCCTTGCGCCGCTGCTCACAGTGGTACCTGCGTTCTTGTTGTTCACGATTGTTCCGTTCGGTGGCGATTTCAGTAACGGTCACGACGGATCAGTCGAACTGTTCGGCCACACCACCTATCTGCAGCTTGCCGATCCTTCGATCGGTATTTTGTTCGCGCTCGCGATGTCATCCATCGCGGTTTACGGCGTGATGCTCGCCGGTTGGTCATCGGGCTCGAAGTACCCGCTTATCGGTTCAGTGCGCGCGTCAGCCCAGATGGTGTCGTACGAAGCTGCACTTGGTCTGTCCGTGTGCGCCGTTGTACTCACCACCGGCACGCTCAGCACCCACGGCATCGTGATGGCGCAGGCGGGAAGCGGTTGGGGCGGATTCATTCCTCACTGGAATCTCATCGCGGCAGGCTTCGTACCGTTTGTGGTCTTCTTGCTTGCCAGCCAGGCCGAACTCAATCGTCCGCCATTCGATCTCGTTGAAGCAGAACAGGAACTCGTCGGTAGCTATCACACCGAATATTCCTCAATCCGCTTCGCTCTGTTCTTTGTTGCGGAGTTCATGAACTCCGTCACCATGGCCGCAATTATTGTCACCTTGTTCTTGGGCGGCCCCGCTGGCCCCGCACTTCTCGGACCAGGTTGGCTCTGGGGAATCATTTGGTTCCTCCTCAAGATGACTGCGTTCCTGTTCCTTTTCGTTTGGGTGCGCAGCACGCTCCCTCGTGTTCGTTACGACCAACTTATGGATCTTGGTTGGAAGGTGCTCATTCCGCTTTCGCTCGGATGGCTCCTCCTTCTTGCCACCTTCTGGGTGGCTCGCGATCAGCACTGGAATGGATTCGTCACGGTTGCCATTGGCGCTGTCGTTGGCCTGACTGGCTACGGCTTGCTCAAAGCAGCGATTGCAACCTCAAAAGCTCGCCGACTTGAAGGGGTGGTCGACTGATGGGTTACCTCGGTGGTTTCCTGGTCAGCCTGCGCCAGATCGGTCGCAAGCAGCGCGTTACGACGCAGTATCCAAAAGAAAAGGCACCCAAGCCGATTCGCGTGCACGGTCGTCACGTTCTCAATCGTTACGAAGACGGAATGGAAAAGTGCATCGGCTGCGAACTCTGCGCCGGCGTCTGTCCTGCCAAGTGCATTTTTGTACGCGGCGCCGACAACCCCATTGATGATCCCGTGTCTCCCGGTGAGCGCTTTGGCTACATCTACGAGATCAACTATCTCCGTTGTATCCATTGCGATCTTTGCGTCGAGGCCTGCCCGACTGAAGCAATTACCGAGAGCAAGATGTTCGAGTTCTCGTTCACAAGTCGTGCCGATGCGATTTACACCAAAGCCGAACTCGTGGTTGACGACGACGGCATGCCGCAAAAGATGCCATGGGAAGATTGGCGCGAAGGCGAAGACACGCCAACGTCTGCATGGATGCGTGCAACCTCTCCTTCAGGTAGCGCTGCATTCGAAGGCGTTGTTGGTTGGTCCGGTGAGCTTGGCTACGGAATCCGTGCGCCGGAAGCAGCACAGGACATCAAGGATTCGGTGAACACACCGCTCGACATGATCGATGAGCATGGCCATGGTCACGAGGATCACGCGCCAGGTACTCCGGAACACGTTTCTCCCGGACACGACCACCACGACGACGGTGAATGGGGCGGTGATCGCTGATTATGGAAACCGCCGTTTTCATCGTCTGTGCGCTCATCGTTTTGGCCGGAGGTCTCGGGGTCGTTTCCTCGCGTAATCCCGTCCACGCTGCACTCAGTCTCATTGCGACATTGTTCGGAATCGCGGTGCTCTTCTTGAACTTGGGCGCAGAACTTCTCGCCGTCGTGCAGGTCATCGTTTACACAGGCGCCATCGTTGTTCTCATCCTCTTCGTCATGATGCTTTTGGGCGTCGACAGCGAAGAAGACCTTGAAACCGAACCATTGGTGGGGCAGCGATTGCTTGCCGGCCTTGTCGGCCTCCTGTTCCTTGGTGCGATCCTCGCCATCATCATCATCGGTAAGGAATCAATCGTTACTGGTTCGCATTCAGTGACCAGCGCCATTTCGCCCACGGTCTCGAACATCACCCAAATCGGCACCGAGCTCTTCACGACCTACGTCTTCCCGCTCGAAGTCACTGCCGGCCTTCTCACCATCGCTGTAGTCGGCGCTGTCGTTCTTTCTCGTCGTCCTCGCGACCTCGAGCCCATTCCGGAGCCTGAGTCGATGACTGATATGGGTGACGAACCGCTCACCGCCATTCCCGAGGAAGGAGCGCACTGATGGGTTCGAACCTTTCGCTTGCGTACCTGATGCTCTCGGCGATTCTTTTCGTGATCGGCGGAGTTGGTGTTCTAATCCGTCGCAATCCACTCGTCATGATCATGTGCGTCGAACTCATGCTTAACGCCGTGAATCTTTCGTTTGTCACGTTCGGAAAGATGCTCGATGACATCTCTGGTCAGATCATCGTGTTCTTCGTCATGGTCGTTGCCGCCGCAGAAGTTGTGGTTGGTCTCGCACTCATCGTGGCGATGGCACGTCGTCGTCCCGGCGCTACCGCCGATGACCTTCGGACATTGAGGGGGTAGGGGCCATGGTCGAACTTGTCTGGTTAATCCCTGCACTACCCCTCGCCGGGTTCTTGCTCTTGGTGTTCTTCGGTAAGCGCATTGGTGAACCTCGTGCCGGATGGATCGGCACGGGAGCAGTTGCGCTTTCATTTGTCACCGCATGCGTGGTATTCGCTGGCCTTTGGAACGAACCCGAGCACACCTTTGAAGCGTCGTTGTTCAAGTGGATTCCTGCTGGCAACTTCAACGTCGATATTGGAATCCTTCTTGATCCGTTGTCGATGGCCATGGTGCTGTTCATTACTGGAATCGCATCGCTGATCCATCTCTACTCAATCGGCTACATGCATGGAGATAGCCGATTCCCGCGTTTCTTCACCTACCTGAACCTTTTTGTGTTCTCGATGCTCGTTCTCGTTCTCGGCGACAACTTGGTTCTCACCTTCCTTGGTTGGGAAGGCGTGGGTGCGTGTTCATACTTCCTCATCGCGTTCTGGTTCGAGAAGGAAGAGAATGCGAGCGCTGGCAAGAAGGCCTTCATCACCAACCGAGTTGGTGACTGGGGCTTCATGGTGGCCATCTTCATGACCTTCTTCGCCTTCGGAACCGTTACCTACACAGAGTTTCTTCCGATGGCCCCAGGTCTGGCTCAGACCACCGCAACATTTATTGCGCTCATGCTGTTCGTTGGCGCCATCGGTAAGTCAGCCCAGATCCCGCTGTTCATTTGGTTGCCTGACGCAATGGCTGGTCCGACTCCAGTTTCCGCCCTCATCCACGCAGCAACAATGGTGACCGCGGGCGTCTACCTGTTGGTTCGCGTGAATCCGATCATCGCGGCCTCGGCATCGTGGATTCCGTGGATGATCGCGATCGTTGGTATCGCCACTGCATTCCTTGCGGCCACGATCGCTCTGGCCCAGCAGGACATCAAGAAGGTCCTTGCGTACTCGACCGTCAGCCAGCTCGGATACATGTTCCTGGCTGTTGGTGTTGGTGGGTACAGCGCTGCGATTTTCCACATGATCACGCATGCTTTCTTCAAGGCACTGCTCTTCCTTGGCGCCGGTTCGGTCATCCACGGAATGCATGAAGAGCAAGACATGCGGCGCATGGGTGCGCTTCGCAGAATCATGCCGGTTACCGCCGTCACCTTCATCATTGGTTGGCTCGCGATTGCCGGTGTGCCGCCGTTCTCCGGTTTCTGGTCGAAGGACGACATCCTCGCTTATGCATTGCACAAGAGCCCGATCCTTTATGTCATCGGTCTCATCACCGCTTTGCTCACGGCGTTCTACATGAGCCGCCTTGTCTTCCGGGTGTTCTACGGCGATTCCCGTTGGGGCGAATCGGCCGAAGGCGAACTCGCGAACCTCAACGCACACACAGCAACCGATGCAGCCGATGCTGGCGCTGAAGATCACGCCGATGCACACGAGGATTCCCACGCGGACACTCATGCCGGTCACGGCGCAGTGCACCCGCACGAGTCCAAGTGGCCAATGTTGGTGCCGCTCATTGTGCTTGCGTTCTTCGCTGCTACCGCGGGCGTCCTCAACCTTCCGTTTACGGAAAACCTTGAGTTCCTGAACCGCTGGCTCGAACCGGTTGTCGGAGAAAATCAGGTGCACTTGCACCTTGGTGGCGCCCAACTCACGTTTGAACTGTTGCTCTCTACGACGATCGCGCTTCTCGGAATCTTCGCTGCCTACATGGTCTATTTGAAGAAGAAGATCGACCCCAGTCGTATCGAACTTCCGTTCTTCGCCAATGGTTGGTACATCGACCAGGGCATCACGGCGTTTATGGGCGGAATCGGCCGCAAGGGCTTTGAACTCATTGCCATGTTCGACAAGGTGGTTATCGATGGTGCAGTTAATGGTGTCGGTCGAGCCACCCGTGGTGGGGCTTCCCGACTCCGTGCCATTGAAAACGGTTATGTGCGTTGGTATGCGCTCATGATCGGTGTCGGCGCTGTTCTGATCGTCGCATTCGTAATGACGCAGGTGAGCTTCTGATGATCGCTTCGGTGCTTTCCTCCGTACTCGCGTCAGAAGGCGCGCCATCGTTCCCGATTCTTCCGGCACTGGTTTTCGTTCCGTTGGTCGGTGCGATTCTCATTGCACTGATGCCGAGTTCCCGCCCGGAACTTTCGCGACAGATGGCGGTGCTTACGGCGCTGCTCACCGGCATTCTCAGCATCGCGTTGCTGGTCAAGTTCAAGACTGACGACGCAGGCTTCCAGTTTGTGGTTCAGCAAACGTGGGTGGAGTCACTCGACATCAAGTTCTTCCTTGGTGTCGATGGCATCTCGCTCTTCCTTGTCGTACTCACCGGCATCCTGTTCCCGATCGCGTTGTTTGCGGCCAAACCGGAACACAGTCCGAAGGGCTACTACGCCTGGCTCACCCTGCTTATGGCCGGTTGTATGGGTGCGTTCTTGTCTCTCGATCTCTTCCTCTTCTTCTTGATGTTCGAGATCACGCTCGTTCCGCTCTACATGCTCATTGGCAAGTGGGGTCACGGTCGCCGGGTCTACGCCGCAACAAAGTTCTTCCTCTACACGATGCTTGGCTCAGCCTTCATGCTGGTTTCCATTGTGACGTTGGCGGTCCTCGCTGGCGCTGGCGACAAGGGTGGTGTGTCGTTCGACTTCACCAAGATCATCGCCACCGACAATTTGGCGACGAGTACAGGCCGTTGGTTGTTCCTTGGTATGGCGATCGCATTTGCGGTGAAGGTCCCGTCCTTCCCGTTCCATACGTGGTTGCCCGATGCCCACACTGAAGCACCGACCGCAGGTTCGATTGACCTCGCCGGCATTCTTCTGAAGCTCGGCACGTACGGTTTCCTTCGCTACGGACTCGAACTTTTCCCAGAAGCGACAGTTTGGTTTGCACCGGTGATGCTCACGTTGGCCACGATCGGTGTCGTCTATGGCGGCATCGTTGCGGCCATGCAACGGAACCTCAAGCGTCTCGTTGCGTATTCATCAGTCGCCCATATGGGCTTTGCCCTCATGGGTCTGTTTGCGCTGAATGTCGAAGGCATTGAGGGCTCTGTGCTTCAAATGATCAATCACGGCATCACCACCGGTGCGTTGTTCATCCTTCTTGGCTTCCTCTACTCACGCCGACACACCTACGAGATTTCTCAGCTGAAGGGCATCGCCAAAGTTGCACCGGTGTTTGCTGGTGTCTTCACACTCGTGATGCTCGCGTCCATCGGTGTTCCCGGACTCAACGGATTCGTTGGTGAATTTCTTGTCCTCCTCGGAACCTTCGTAGCGAATCGCTGGTGGGCAGTCATTGCCGCAACTGGCGTGATTATCGCTGCGCTCTATTTGCTCTGGGCCTACCAGCGTGTGTTCCAAGGCGAACCGGACGAAGCCAACAAGAACTTCCCGGATCTCAAGATTTCCGAGAAGCTCGTCATGGCTCCGCTTGTCGTACTCATCATCTTCCTCGGCATCTACCCGAAACCGGTTCTTGATCGCATCGCTCCATCGGTGAAGAGAGTCGTGACTCGACTCGAAGTTCAGGTCGATGGGTTCAAGGAGCCGATCACCCGAAAAGGCGCTGACCTTCTCAAGATCGAATCCTCACACTTGAACACGGGTGAACATGCGCTTGGTGTAGCCACGAACGGAAAGGGAGCGAACCAGTGATCGCGGCCCTTCTCGCTCAGGTCGATCCCAGCATGTTGCGCGGTGGCGAAACTGTCGCCGAGACACTGGATTCCGGAATAGTTCGCGTGGCCGGCCCGTCAATCGATTGGCTTGCTCTTCTTCCGATGCTCATCTTGTTGGTGGGCGGACTTCTCACGCTGACGTTCTCTTCGTTCCTGAAGAAGCGTGAGCCGAAAGGTCTCTTTACTTGGACCACGGTGGCCATCGCGGTTGCCGCGGCGATCAGTGTGGTGCCCACGTGGGCCCGAGTTCAGGGCTGGAACTCCGTCCTTTGGTGGAACCTGGATCAAACGAACACCGGTCCGTTCAGCACCGCTGGGGGAGCGGTCGGCATCGACGGCTTCTCGCTTTTCATCACTGTCGTGTTGTGTGCCGGTGTTGTACTCGCTGCGTTGTTGGCCGACGGCTTCCTTCGCCGGGAGTCCATGACCGGGCCTGAGTTCTACGTTCTTCTGCTTCTTTCAGCAGTTGGTGGCGTCATCATGGCGATGTCGAACGATCTCATCGTTCTGTTCATTGGTCTTGAGACCCTTTCGATTGCGGTCTACGTGCTTGCGGGCATGAACCTGCGCCGAGTCCAGTCCCAGGAGTCAGGGCTCAAGTACT
>Ga0222712_10000578_pt1 | contig 47606 bp, 38 predicted proteins | sample C33_657DmetaG_FD_165043 | JGI IMG/M metagenome (GOLD analysis project Ga0222712, IMG submission 165043) | Estuarine water microbial communities from San Francisco Bay, California, United States - C33_657D | ecosystem: Environmental > Aquatic > Marine > Unclassified | place: USA: California... | reverse complement strand
CAGAATCTAAATCCACTTCTTCCAAAATTAAATTGAATCTTAGCCTTGCTGTATATGAATGTCCTTCATTCAATACCCAAAGTTTATTCAACTATACTTTACTGAAAAAGAAGTGTCCAATATTTGCTACGCCAATTTTAAGTAGCTATTCAGGAGAATTTTCGCATCCGCCAGAAACTGTCTAATAGATAAGACAGAGCTATCAAATCATTTTTTATTTGATAGTCAATTCATTTTCATTTTTTAAAATTCGACATGCGTTTAATATTAAGCGTACTGTTATTTTTTGGGATGAGTCTGGAACTTTTGGCGCAATCTGATACTTCAAGTAAGCAATTGCAAGATGTAGTGATTTATGCCAATAAGTTTCCAACGCTCTCAAAAAATATCGTACAAAGGGTGGTTGCCTTAACCGATAGGGTGTTGTTGCAACAGCAAGCTAACACGGCAGATATCTTAACTGCTTCTGGTCAGGTCTTTGTGCAAAAAAGCCAAGCTGGGGGCGGAAGCCCCGTGGTGAGAGGCTTTGAGGCTAGTAGGGTATTGTTAATGGTGGATGGTGTGCGTATGAACAGTGCTATTTTTAGAGCGGGGCATTTGCAGAATATCATTACTGTTGACAATATGATTTTAGACAGAATAGAAATCATTTATGGTCCAAGTTCTACTTTATATGGCAGTGATGCATTGGGTGGTGTGGTGAATTTATTTACCAAACAGCCACAGTTATATAAATCCAATCTTGTTTCTAAAAAAGCACCATGGAAAACAAATGGCAATCTAGTCTATCGTTACGGTAATGGACAAAATGAAAATCGTCAACATATAGATGTCAATATTGCCAATAATAAATGGGCGTATTTGACTTCATTTACCAATAGCAGTTTTGGGGACATGCGTCAAGGGAATAAAAGATTAGCGGCTTATCCTGACTTTGGTAAAAGACTATTTTATGTAGCACGTGAAAACAATACAGATGTTATAAAAGACAATAGTGCATCCGTGAATATTCAAAAACTAAGTGGCTACAATCAAACAGATTTTTTGCAAAAAGTATTGTATCAGCCAAATGAAAACACTACTCATATATTGAACGTGCAAATCTCTAATTCTTCTGATATCAATCGTTACGATCGTTTAACAGAAACCAGTAATAGCTTACCCATCTTTTCAGAGTGGTATTATGGCCCGCAGGTGCGCAATATGATTGGGTATAAATTGACTACATCTAATATGAATGGGTACTTTCAAAAATTAACTACGAATCTGAATTACCAGCACTTGGAAGAAAGTAGAATCACTAGAAGATTTAAATCCAATAACAAAGATTATAGATTCGAGGCGGTGGATATTTTTGGTTTGAATATGGATTTATTGCACCAAGGAAAGTCTAGTACTTTAAATATCGGAGTAGAGTCTTATTACAACGATGTTAGCTCAACTGCGTATCGTAATAATATTGCTACGAATCTGCGTAGTGCTATTACTACAAGGTATAGTGATGGTCCTACCAATATGTCTAATTATGCATTGTATGCACAGCATACTCAATTTTTGAAAGGCAATTGGGTGTTGAATAGTGGGTTGCGTTTAAATAATGTTCAATTGAATGCTAATTTCAAAGACACTGCGCTCATGCGTTTCCCATTCACAGATGCCAATCAAAACAATACTGCTTTGACCGGCAATTTAGGTATGGCTTACAATGGAGCAGATGGATTAAGAGTTTCATTTGGTGTAAGCAGTGGATTTAGGGCACCGAATGTGGATGACTTAACCAAAGTGTTTGATACAAGAACTGGTTATGTTGTAGTGCCTAATAAGGATTTAAAACCTGAGTATACGTACAATACCGAATTGAATGTTTCAAAAACAACTTCTAATTATAGCATTGGTGCTTCACTATTTTATACTTGGTTTAAAAATGCATTGGTGGTAGATAAGTTCAAATGGAACAATGTAAGTGCTATCCTATATCAAGGTATCATGAGTGATGTGTACGCCACGCAAAATAAAGCGAAGGCAGTTGTGTATGGATACAATATCAATGGCTCTGCTAACTTAACACCTAATACAATCTTAGCTGCAACCTATACTTATACAAAGGGCACTTATCAAAATGGTTTATTAGAAATGCCTTTAGACCATATCCCCCCAACCTATGGTAGGATTGGATTAAAACATAATGTAAAAAAGTTGACTGCCGAATTGTTTACTGTATTTAATGGATGGAAGCGTATCGAAAATTATAATTTAAATGGGGAGGATAATGAGATTTATGCCACCAAGGATGGTATGCCTGCATGGCAAATTTGGAATATCAATACCAGTTATCAGCCAACTCAAAAATTAAATTTCAGTTTTCAAATCGAAAACATTGCCGACCTAAATTATAGATACTTCGCGAGTGGGATATCTGCTTTGGGCAGAAATTATGTAGTAAGTTGTAGAGTTTCTTTTTAGCGTATCAGTGCTCCAACATTGCTAGAGAATATTTTAACGGCAATAGCTATAAGAATGACACCAAAAAATTTACGAACGGCTAGTAAGCCTCCGGGCCCTAGTAAACGCTCAATAAAATTGAGCGATTTTAAAACTGCGTATACAATAACTAAGTTGATAAGAATACCTAGTGCTATATAAAGTTCATCATAGTTGGCTTTTAAAGACATAATAGTTGTAAGGGTTCCGCTACCAGCTATAATAGGAAAGGCAATAGGTACCACGGCACCAGACTGCGCATTTTTATCGCCTTTAAAAATTTCATGGCCTAACACCATCTCAAGTCCTAATAAAAAAATCACAATAGAACCACCTACGGCAAATGATTTTACATCCAAGCCTAATAATTGTAAAAATGGTTTACCTAGAAATAAAAATAAAATCATTAAGCCGCCGGAAATCAGGGTCACTTTAAGGGATTGAATGGCACCCGATTTTTCTTTCATGGCAATTAATAGCGGAATAGAACCCACGATATCAATTACCGCGAATAAAGTAAATACAATTGTAAGTAGTTCATCTATTTTGAATCCCATAAAAAAAGCTTTGTATGAAGATACAAAGCTTTTTTAGATTTACTAAGCCATTAAAATGATCAAGCTGACAATTGATATATTGTTAACAGTAAAATTTAATTTAAACGTATCCCAAATTGAACCATTCTGCCAATCGCATTGTAACCATTGACTTCACTAAAATTATCGTTCAATAGGTTTTGGCCATTTGCAAACAATATCAGGCGCTTATTCCACTTGTATTGAATGTTCGCATTCAGTAGTGTATAATAACCCAAGGTCACATCTGGTTTAGCATAGCCGCCAACATCCTTGCGTTCGCTAATGAATCTTCCAGTTAAACTTGCATTCCATTTGCTATTAATTGCATAATTCCATTGTGCGTTTAAACTGTGTCTAGGACGCTTTAATAAATAGTTGTAAGTAATGGTATCTGTTGTGGTGATCCTGTTTTGATTGGTTTCTTGTCCATTCATCAAAGTATAGTTCAATGAAAAATGATGCTGCTCGTTGATGGGATGCTGGATTTCAATTTCTAAACCATTCACTTTTTGTTGGATAAAATTGAAAAAATTATAGTCTATATAATTGTAGTCAATACCATTTTTGATATTCCTATTGTAGTAGACTGCTCTTGCAAATACTTGCCCTTTTCTAAATGAAATCCCCAGCTCGGTGTTGAAAGAGGTTTCTGCTTTTAAATTATCGTTGTAACTCAACTGATAAAGTGATGGTGCCTTAAATCCTGTAGATACACTCGCTATCAATCTTACTTGATCGCTCAATGCATAGGATGGATTGAATGTAAAGGTTTGATTATTGCCAAAACGATTGTGGTTATTGTATCTAGCACCTAATTCAAGCAACCATTTTTTTGCATCGTCATTGACCAAGACTGATGTATAAAAAGCATTTTGTAATTGGAAAGTATCTTTAAATACGTCATCGTATGGCCCCCATTGACTGATGGATGCATAGGTTTGATTATAGGATCCATATCTAAAATCGGTACCTATAATCCATTGCACATTATTATGAATGGGAGTCGATAAAAATGCATCTGCAAAATGTGTTTTACCCGCATACTGATTGTTTTCATAAATCAAGTAAGTTTTATCTGCACTGTCATTCAAATAGGTTCTGTCTTGAGTGGTATACTGATACTGTAATTGAAAACTTGTTTTTGCTTTCTTGTATTTCAACACCAAGCCGCTCATGGTGGTGGCATTTTTAAATTCATTATCTTTGTCATCCTTAAAGCCACCATAATCTATCGCAGCTTTATAGGCAGTCATTCTGCTAGACAATTGAACATCCCAAAGTGAATCAATCTGGTATTTTGTTTTTACAAAAAAGCTATTGTTTTGATATCCATCCTTATCAAAATTTCCTTTGTTGGTGATATCCTTAGCCGAAGAGAATCCATCTGCATTTTGACTTTCAAATCCAATGGTATAATTCAACTTATTGATACTACTATTGAACTGCAAATTACCTTGCTTGGTGCCATAACTACCGTAGCTCAATGCACCAGTCACAAAGGGTTTACCTTTTCCTTTTGTAATAATGTTTATCACGCCTCCAATGGCGTCCGATCCGTAAAGGGTGCTCTGTGCTCCTTTCAAAATTTCAATGCGCTCCACTTGATTCAGTGGTACTAAGTTTAAATCAAATTCATTGCTAATCATGGATGGGTCACCTACAGGCGCGCCATCTAATAAAATCAAGGTTCTTCCAGAAGCCGCACCGCGCATGTAAATACTAGGAACGGTCCCTAAATTACTTAAGGTCCCTGGCAAGCTTAATCCAGCCTGCTCATTCAATACTTGCGCAATGGTTCTTCCAGCATTTTGTTGAATTTGAGCTGCAGTAATCACGGTGATAACCTTGCTTGTGCCATTTTGTTTCTGCTCAATTTTATTGGCAGTGACAATGACATCCTCCAACTGCGGGGGGGTTGAACTTTTTTGAAGACTGTCTTTTTGTTGCCCAAAGACGAGGCTTGTGGTGGCGATAAGACACACCGAGAGCGTGATGATTTTTTTGCTCATTGTTTTGTTTTTTTTCATTTTACTGAGTTAACAATGAGCTTCCTGGAATAAGAGAACCATAATTGATTAAGCAGCGTGATCGTATACCCCCGCTTAATTTTTTACAATCCTTGCTTTTTACCCGAAAGCTGTTGGTTATTTTAATCAGGCAGGTCTTCTGGCTCGTTCTTCTCAAAGTCATCCTTCCCAAATTACTTCAGTGGATATGACTTAATGCTTTCGCATCGAACTTACAGCTACGGGAATAGCTCCTGGTTTGAACAGGATTCCCTTTTAATCATTTGCATGAACCTAATCCACCACAAACTTATTCTCTTTTAAAATAAGAGATCTATTTAATTATCAACCCTTTGTTGAAAACTCCCAATAAGTTGATATATTTATATTTAAGAAAAGTTTAATTATTTCATATGAGCACAAAAGCAAAACAAAGCATCAATTTTTTTAGTTTAACCATGATCGTGGTTAGCTTAGTGATTGGTATGGGTATCTTTAAAACCCCAGCCACCATTGCTGCTAAGTCTGGTACGCCACTCATTTTTTTTAGTGCTTGGATCATTGGGGGGATCATTGCTTTATTTGGTGCATTGACTTATGCAGAAATTGGGCAAAGGTTGCCTGTAATGGGTGGATACTATAAAGTGTTTGCACATTGTTACCATCCTGGCGTAGGATTTACAATTAATGTGTTGATCTTAATTAGCAATGCCGCTTCTTTAGCTGTTGTTGCCTTGATTGGTGCAGATTATGTAAGTGATTTATTATTTGGAAGGCCATCTGGCACTTTATTTAATATTGGTGTGGCTTCCTTTTCGGTCGGGCTATTTTATATCGTTAATTTATTAGGATTAAAAACAAGTAGTCGGACGCAGAATGTGTTGATGGTTGTAAAAATTAGTTTGATTTTATTACTCATCACTTCCTTGTTCAAAGGGGTGAGTGTGGCACCGCATGGATTCAACGACGGTAAAGTATATGTGTATGATGGCACCAATGGCATGCTACTTTTATTGGTAAGTTTAGTGTCGGTATTTTTTACTTATGGTGGCTATCAACAAACCATCAATTTTGGCGCAGAGGTAAGTTCGGCTAAAACAATGCAAAGGGGTATTGTGATTGGTATTTTACTCGTTTTATTTTTATACTTAGCAATTAATTATACTTATGTAAAAGTGATTGGCTTTGATAATATTAAAAATGCCAATGCCATTGGCTCCCTTTTATTTGAAGCCTGGTTTGGGAAATTGGGTGCCAAAGTATTTGACTTTGCGATGGTCTTAAGTGTGCTCGCTTATGTGAATGTTATTTTAATGAGTAACCCAAGGGTGATGTATGCGATGAGTGAGGATAAAGTTTTGCCTGCGGTATTTCAAAAAAAGCATGCTACCACAGATGCCTTAGTACCTGGCCTTACCGTTTTTGCGATCACTACTATCTTAATTACTTTTTTTGGGAAAGGGGTAGACGATGTATTGAGTTTTAGTATCTTCTTGGATTGCTTGGGCATGAGCACTTCGGCAGCTACTTTATTTTTATTAAGGAGAAAGGGTCAGGGAGATGCGTCTGTCACTGGAGGATTAAAGCGCTGGACGCCTATTTTTGCATCCATTTTTGTATTGGCTTATGCTTTTGTTGCTGTCGCTGTGGTCATTGATAAGCCCTATGCCGCGCTGACTGCGGTTATCTTAGTGGCCATCGTATTGGTCTTATACCGCTTATTTTATTATAAAAAGACCTCCGAAGCTTAAAGGGAGCCATTTATACCCACCCATAGCTGTTCAGCCAATTGGATGTCCGTTTGTCTAAAAATTAGACAACTCCTAAGGTTTGTATTACTTTTGTAAAGCAAAATAGGAATTTCTAATTATCAATACAGACAATGAGATACATTTTTTCGTTTTTTTTTCTCGGATTAACACTGTCCTTAACGGCTCAAAGTCCAAAACAATGGGATTTAAGAACCTGTGTGGAATATGCTATAAAGCATAATATTTCAGTTCAACAAGCAGATATACAAGCAAGATTATCCAAATTGCAGGCAGATCAGGCTAAGGACAGTAGGTTGCCTAATTTGACTGGATCTTCTGGCTTAGGAATGCGTTTAGGTCGTTCTATTGACCCTGTAACCAACTCCTTCACTACCACGCAATTTTTATTTAATAATTTTGGATTGAATGGGGGCGTTCAAGTGTACAATAACAATAGATTAAGCAATACGGCTGCTGCAAGTAATTATAGTTGGTTGGCAAGCATCGCCGATCTTCAAACTGCGTCGAATGATATTTCTGTGAATGTGGCTACATTTTATTTGCAGGTATTATCTACCATTGAGCAATCAGAAATATCTAAAATTCAAATTGCACAAACGACCGAACAATTGGCTGCAACAAAAAAGCGTGTAGAAGTTGGCTTGTTACCAGAAATTAATTTATTAGAATTAGAAACCCAATTGGCAAATGATAGCAGTAATTATATCACGGCTATTTCTAATGTAGAACAAAGCAAATTAAGTTTAAAAGCATTGCTGAATTTAGATGCAGCGGAAGCATTTGATGTGTATGTGCAGCCTGTAGATCAAATTAAATTACAAGCTTTTGCAGACTTACAACCCGATTATGTATTTGGTGTGGCCGAACAAAATCTTCCTAATATCAAAGCGGCAAACCTTCGTGTAAAGGCGGCAGAAAAAAATCAATTGGTTGCTAAAGCTGGATTTTATCCAACTTTAAGCTTTGGCTATTCTTTGAGCTCCAATTTCTCTAACGCATTTAAATATATTAGCGGGATTGAACCTGCAGGGTTTAGCAATATCACAGCTACTAGTCCATTTGTGACCGTGGGCGCTGCTAAATATTTTGTACAAAGTCCTTTGTACAATACCGTTACAAGCAATAGAGATTTTAGTAATATTTGGAAGGGATGGGGCAGGCAATTAGACAATAACTTTGGTCAGAATTTCGGGTTTCAATTATCGATTCCAATTTTCAATGCCAATCAATCTAAAACAGCGTATCAGCAGTCAAAATTAAATTACCAATCTGCTAGTCTTCAACAAGAAAATGCGCAGAGAAAGTTAAAGCAAGATATTTATGCTGCTTATACCAATGCAGTGGTAGCTTACAATAAACTAAATGCCAATCAAAAGGCGGTTCTAACTGCGGAGAAGGCCTATAGCTTTGCTACAAAGCGTTATGAGTTAGGATTATTGGGTACCATAGAATTATTAAACAATCAAAACAATTTTTTAAGGGCTAAAGTAAATTATAAAGCTGCTCAGTATGAGTATGTATTTAGAATCAAATTACTTGAGTTTTATAAAGGAGAAGCACTTTCTCTATAATTTATTAATCGCATCGTAAAATAAAAAAAATGAATAAGAAAATCATTTGGGGTATCGTAGGTTTTGTTGTACTAGTTGTAGTACTAGTAGGACTTAAAAAAGCAGGTGTCATTGGAAAAGACGAAGGTATCGAAGTTACAGTCGAGAAGGTGGAATTAAGAACCATCACTGAGTCGGTAAATGCTAGTGGTAAAGTGTATCCTGAAATTGAAGTGAAAGTAAGTCCAGATATTTCTGGAGAGATTGTAAGCTTATTTGTAGAAGAGGGCGCAAAAGTGACGAAGGGACAGGTTTTGGCTAAGATCTATGCCGATATTTACTCTTCTCAAAGAGATCAAGTAACCGCTTCTGTGAATCAAGTGAAAGCACAATACGAAAATGTCAAAGCAAATTTAAGTGGCTTAAAGAATGGATACGAAAGTTCAAAAGCGGCGTATGAGCGTTTTAAAAAATTATTTGCAGATAAGATTGTTTCGAGAGCCGAATATGAGCAAGTAGAACAAACTTTCCGTAGCGCAGAATCAAGTTACAATGCAGCCAAGGAGTCAATTAAAAGTGGAGAAGCGCAAGTACAAGGTGTGAAAGCACAATTGGCAAGAGCAGAAAAAGACTTAGCAAGAACTACAATAGTATCTCCAATGGATGGTATCATTAGTTTGATGAATGTAAAGGAAGGTGAGCGTGTAGTTGGAACAGCGCAAATGGCAGGTACCGAAATGATGCGTGTTGCCGATATGAAGAGTATAGAAGTAAGAGTAGATGTGGGTGAGAATGATATCACTAAGGTGAAATTAGGAGATACTGCATTGGTAGAAGTAGATGCTTATAACAACAGAAAATTCAAGGGGATTGTGTACAAGATCGCCAACCCAATCACTGCAGCGTCAGGCATTAGTTCTGCAGCAGAAGTCGCAAATTATAAAGTGCATATTCGTTTATTAACCGATAGCTATGCAGACTTAATTAAAGAGAATGCCATTTTTCCATTTAGACCAGGTATGACTGCGAGTGCAGACATTCAAACTAAGTCTAAGGTGAATGTGATTACTGTGCCATTGAATGCAGTGACAACAAGAGACAGTGATGGTAAAGGAAAAGACACCAAAGTGTCTAGTACTACCAATAACAATACAGAAAAAGAACCTGTAAAAGAGCAAGAATTAAATGAAGTGGTCTTTATCTTGCAAAAAGACAATAAGGTAAAGATGGTCAAAGTAAAAACGGATATTCAAGACTTAAACTTTATCGAGGTGGCTGGATTAAAGGTGGGCGATCAAGTGATCACCGGTCCTTATAGTATCGTAAGCAAGACTTTAAAAGATGGTTCTTTGGTGAAAGTAGTTACAAAAGAAAAGTTATTTGAAGAAAAATAAGGTGATTAGATATCATATTGACCTTTAAAAAGAGGCGCATTTAAAAAATGCGCCTCTTTTTTTATGAATTTCTTATGTTTGTGGAATGGAACAAAAGCGAATTGGTATCATTGGTAGCGGAAGTTGGGCTACTGCGATTGCAAAGATTGTGACAGAAAATGGCCACCATATCACTTGGTGTCTTAGACAACAGTCCAATATTGATTATTTTGAAAAACGTAAACACAATCCGCATTACTTAAGAAATGCTTATTTTGATTTACAAAAAATTAGTTTTTCAACAGATATTAAAATGGTGGTGGCTGCGTCGGATATCGTTATCATTGCCGTTCCATCCATCCATATTGAAACAACACTTGCATCCTTAGAATCGGAAGACCTTAAAAATAAGTTTATTGTTTCGGCAGTGAAAGGGGTGTTACCAGTGCATAATATTTTATTGAATCAGTGGCTTGAACAAAAATTTAATTTTCCGCTTACATCTTACTTTACTTTATTAGGACCAAGCCATGCAGAGGAAGTCGCAGCCGAGCAATTATCCTATTTGACATTTTCTGGCTTGGACGAAACTGCCACCAGCACCATTGCAAGTTATTTTAAATCAGAGTACATCAATACCATTGTCAATAAGGATGTGATTGGGGTACAATATGCCGGGGTTGCAAAAAATATCTACGCCCTTGGTGCGGGTATTGCACATGGGTTGGAGTATGGAGATAATTTTTTAAGTGTGTTTATTGCCAATTGTGCCAATGAAATGCAAGTATTATTGAAAGAAATAGCAAATAATGAATCAAGTGGAGCAGCCTTGATGAATCACAATGCATCTGTTTATTTAGGCGATTTACTAGTGACCTGCTACTCCTTACATAGTAGAAATAGAACCTTCGGAAATATGATTGGTAAAGGCTATTCTGTTAGAGCTGCAGAATTAGAATTGAATATGGTGGCGGAAGGCTACAATGCTAGCAAGTGTATCCATACCATGAATCAAGCCTTGAAAGTAAAGTTACCAATTATGGATGCTGTGTATCAAATTTTATGGGAGGGAGCCGCACCTGATCTCATATTTAAGGACTTAGAGCAGATCCTAGTATAAAGAAATCCGAAGCAATGCCGTCTGCCAAAAATTTTGCTTCATTTGTTAAACTGTATTGATTTCCATCTTGCTGAAAAATATTTTTAGAACGCATTGCTTGTATCATTGCAATACTATGATCAAGGTAGTGCTTACCAAATCTTGCTTCAATTAAGTCCAGGTCAAATCCTTCTATTCGTCTTAAACTCGTCATCATGTATTCATTGTAGCAGTTAGCTTCTGTGAGGTATTCGATTTCAAAATTTAATTGTCCATTGGCGATGCTTTGAATGTAAAGTGCATTGTTTGCAATATTCCATTGTCTAGAAATGGTATTGAATGAATGTGCGGATGGACCAAGTCCAAGATAGGTTTTGCCAGACCAGTAGTTGCTATTGTGTTGACTCCTAAAACCAGGCTTTGAAAAATTTGAAATTTCATAATGCTCCAATCCCATTGCTATTAATCTACTGGATACAATTTCAAAATGTCTTGCTTGTTTTTCTGGGTCCACCGCCTCTATTTGTGCATTTTCAATCAACTTTTTTAAAGCGGTTTTATCTTCTACAGTCAATGCATAACATGAGACATGGCTAATTTGATATTGTTGAATCCAATCTAAATCGGCCATCAATGCTTCATCGCTTAAAGTGGGGGTGCCATAAATTAAGTCAATACTTAAATTTTGAATACCAGCCTGCTTTGCCATTTCAATGGCTGCATGTGATTGCTCCACTGTATGCGCACGATTCATCCAAGTCAAGGCAGAAGCCTGAAAACTTTGAATACCAATACTTAAACGATTAATGCCTACTTGTTTCCATGCCGCCAATTTGTTCGGATGCATATCGTCTGGGTTGGCTTCTAAAGTGCATTCGATGTTAGCTGCAACATCAAAATTGGAATAAATGGTATCCATAATCACTTTTAATTGCGACTCATTTAGTAGAGAGGGTGTTCCACCGCCAAAATAAATGGTTTCAATGGGCTCGCTGATATAGCTTTTCTGAAGTTCAATTTCTTGAAGGAGTGCATCTACAAATGCTTGTATAGTTGCTGTCTGTGTAGAAAAATGAAAATTGCAATAATGACAAGCTTTTTTGCAAAAAGGAATATGTAGGTAGATGCCAGCCATAATTTGAATTACCAACAAAGCTAGGCATTGTTCTTTAATTCTGCATTAGTATACTTATTTTTGCAGCAGATGTTAGCCAAACTTAAGAAATTTTCATTTGCCTTCATTGGACTATTTGTATTGTCTAGCTTCACCCTTGTGAGGCAAGCAAGCCAAAATGATACTGTATTGCTTGCAAAGGACACAATCGCAATTGTACAAGATAGTGTGGTGGTCAAAGACACTTTATGGGTAAAGTATGTACCAGTGATTCCAAAAACATTTATTCAAGCCGATGCATGGTATTTGCAATCCATACCAAGAGATCCAAAAGATAGTAGTTTCAATGTCCTGCAATTGTACCTGAATTTCTTTACGAAAAAACAGCATACCTATCAATTGTACAATCAAAAAGTAAGATCCTCTAATGCAAATGAGGTATTGTATAAAATTGAACAAAAATTTTCGTTGCCAGATAAAGATATCCTTTTTTATGCTGTCATTGCATTGATTTTTTTATATAGTTTTCTAATTCAAATTGCACCACAGTATATTGCGAAATTGTTTAGTCAATTTAGCCAATCCTCGTTAAGGATGATGCAAAATAGAGAGCAGCTTTTACAAAATAGTTTAGCTTCTTTTATCATGAATATTGGTTTTGTTGTCAGTTTTTCTTTAATGACGACATTGGTTATTTTTAATGCGCATCTGCTGCCCATCAATTTTTGGGAAGGATTTTTTTATATGTGTTTATTCTTTTTGGGATTGTATATAGGAAAGTATATTTGTTTAACAATTGCTGGCTATATATTCAATACCATTGAACTTGTTCAAACCTATATTTTTGTAGTTTTCATGATCAATAAAGTGCTAGGTATTCTGCTCATCCCTTTCATAGGAATCTTGGCATTTGCAAAGCCCTTCTTGCATCCTTTTGCTATATGGGGCGCCAGCCTATTAATGGTGCTTTTATTACTATATAGGTACTTATTTTCATTAACGTCTGTTAGGAACAAATTACATGTCTCTTCCTTTCATTTTTTTCTTTACCTTTGTGCTTTCGAGGTAATACCACTATTGATTCTATATAAATTGATAGTCCAATATTTCGGAGGAACTTACTAATTGTAGAAAGTTTAAAATGGCAAAAGAAATGAGTGTAGAAAAAAAAGCAACTGCAACTAAGACCATTAAAAAAATTCTAGTTTCACAAGCAAAGCCGGAGAGTGAAAAATCACCTTATTTTGATTTAGAAAGAAAGTACAAAGTGACTTTATTTTTTAAACCTTTTATTGAGTTGGAACCAATCGGTGCAAAAGAATTTAGAAAAACTAAAATCGAAATCCCTTCTTACTCTGCTGTTATCTTTACAAGTAAAAATGCGATTGATCATTTTTTTAGAACCTGTGATGAATTAAAGGTCAATATTAGTCAAGACACAAAATATTTCTGTATTACTGAATCTGTTGCTTTGTATTTGCAAAAGTTTATCATGTACAGAAAACGTAAGGTATTTTTTGGCGCTGACGGGTCCAATAAAAAACTATTTGATGTATTGAACAAGCATAAAGCCACTGAGCAATTTCTTTATGTATGTAGTGAGAACCAACAAGACAATGAAATTGTAAATTGGTTAAAAGACCATGAGTGTAATTTTGACTTAGCTTATATGTATCGATCGGTTAGTAGTGATATTAAACCACTTTTGAAAGAACACGATTTTGATATCATTTGTCTTTTCACTCCGAGTGGATTAAAGAGTTTGTATGACAATCAACCTGGCTTTGTTCAAAACGGTACTACACTCGCCGCATTTGGATCCAACACTTGCAAAGCAATTGAAGATGCAGGCTTGAATTTACATATTAAAGTACCAAGTCCTCAGGTGTCCAGTATGTTTGCTGGTTTGGACCAGTTTTTAGCGCAAGCATCTAAAAAGAAATAAACTAAATTGCACTCTATGAGTGTCAATAAAAATTTCACCAACGATTTAATCGAGGAGACAAGTCCTTATTTATTGCAACACGCGCACAATCCTGTGCAGTGGAAGCCATGGTCAGATGCACTTTTTGCAACAGCAACCGCTGCCAATAAACCTATTTTACTTAGTATTGGTTATGCCGCATGTCATTGGTGTCATGTGATGGAACGTGAAAGTTTTGAGGACGAAGCGGTAGCGGATTTCATGAACGCGCATTTTATCAATATAAAAGTAGACCGAGAAGAGCGTCCAGATATAGATCATATTTATATGGATGCATTACAGGCAATGACTGGCTCAGGTGGATGGCCGTTGAATATTTTTTTATTACCCAATGGGCAGCCCTTTTATGGGGGAACTTATTTTCCACCAACTGCTATGCAAAATCGTGCATCTTGGATGGATGTATTAAAAGGCGTTCAAGCCGCTTTTGATAATAACAGACCTAAGCTAGTGGAACAGGCTACAACTTTAACACAACATCTTTTACAAAGCAATATCAAGGCGTTGCAAAGTCAAGAGGCCGAAGCAGTGGCTACAAAAGACGAATTTCAATTGATTGCACAAAGGATCTTGCAAAATGCGGATACACAATGGGGCGGATTTGGTGCAGCACCAAAATTTCCACAAACTTTTTCGATACAAGTTTTATTTAGAAACCATTTTCAAAATAAAGATCAGGCATCCATCGTGCATGCGATTAGGTCAATTGATAAAATGATTCAAGGAGGCATCTATGATCATCTTGGTGGTGGATTTTCAAGATACAGTGTGGATGCCATGTGGCAGGCGCCCCATTTTGAAAAAATGTTGTACGACAATGCATTGATTTTGGGCATCCTAGCCGAAGGGTATCAGATTACCAAAAAACCCATTTACCTAAATGTAATGCAGGCTACATTTGAATTTTTACAAAGAGAATTATACAATGGAGCAGGCGGCTACTATGCTGCATTAGATGCAGATTCAGAAGGAGTTGAAGGTAAATTTTATACATGGTATTATGATGAAATAAAGGAAACCATTGACCCTGCCATATTTGATGCTTTTGTTGCTTATTATCAAGTGGAACAAAATGGCAATTGGGAGCATACCAATATTCTTTGGACACAAAATGATATTGAGAAAGAATGGGAACCAGCTTGGAGAAATGAGCTTAAAAAATTATTTGATCTGCGCGCAGTCAGGATTCGTCCAGCCTTGGATCATAAAATAATATTAGGATGGAATGCAATGTGTATTGTTGGTCTTTGTAAAATGTATTCCGCCACAGGCAATGAACTTTATAAAAATGCGGCAATTGAATGTATCCAATGGTTGGAAGAACATCTATACCACAAGGATGCAAATTATTTTTACCATAGCATTGCAAATGGAACGCCAAAAGCACCTGCATTTTTAGATGATTATGCTAATTTGATCCAAGCATATATTCAATTACAAGAAATTACAGGCAATACGAATTACTTGATTCAGGCAAAAAAATGGATGGACTATGTGCTAATTCACTTTATCGACGAGGAGGGACTCTATTTTTACTATACTGCATCCTATCAAAAAGATGTGATTATTCGAAAAAAAGAAAGTTATGATGGCGCTCAGCCAAGTGGTAATGCGTTAATCTGTTCAAGCTTGCATTACCTGGGTCATGTTTTTGATGACTCCAATTGGACTTTGCACGCCGAAAAAATGATCCATTCTATGCGTCCTACTTTACTGCAATATCCTAGCTCTTTTGGATTTTGGGCTCAAACATTTTTCCAAATCTCCACTGGTATGACCGAATTGGTTGGGGTAGGGCCAACGGTACAGGAAAGCCTACCAGCATTGAACGCTGTTTTTTTACCAAATACAATACGCATTACGAGTCAGGTTCTGGATGACCGCATCCCCCTTTTGAAAGACAAAAAATTTATTGATAATCAGTATTTTATATGCAAAAACAAGACCTGCGCTCCACCTATGCCAGAAATCGGCCTGATTTTAGCAAATATCTAACAACTTATATCTTAATTTGCACCTTCTATAACCATAAAAATCAATTCATTCAGGTTTTAAAAAAAGCGACAAAACAATCTGCTTATTTTACCCCCTAAAATGTAATTTTTTGTAAAAAAAAACGTTTTAAACCAATATGATACCATTTTTAAAAAATACAAGGGTCAATTTCCCCATTGCGACCTTCAGCATTTTGATTTTATCACTTGCTGTAATTGCATTTGCCCCACCAAAAAAAGGTAAACGAAATACCTCCAGACGTCTTGACCCTGAGGCTGTGTCTATCCCAAGTGGATCTTTCTATATGGGAGCTAGCGATGAACAGATGGATTTATCGATGATTAATCGAAAAAAATTAGTCTCGGTTCAAAGTTTTTGGATGGATAAGACAGAGGTGACCAACGAGCAGTACAGAAGATTTGTGAAGTATGTAGCAGATTCTTTAAAATATTTGGCTATTTATGGTGGAGGCATCAATCAAAACGTAGATACAATCCGCGTAGATTGGGCTAGAGCTACAAGAATCAATCAAAATAGTAGAGCGGTTTTAGAAAAATTGAATGAGCTTTTATTAAGCCCAGACAATCGTATCCAAGGGAAAATTGAAATTGATCCTAATAAATTAATTTATAAATATTCTTTTGTCGATTTAAAAGCTGCAGCAAAAGCTTCTAAAGGGCTAGAACAATACCTTAGCGATTATTTAATCACAGTCAATCAAGGTGTGTATCCTGATACATTGGTTTGGATGCGTGATTTCTCTTATTCTTACAATGAACCATTGACTAGATTGTATTTTAGTCATGCAGCCTACAATGAATATCCTGTGGTGGGTGTGACTTGGAAACAAGCGGTGGCATTCACACATTGGAGAACCAATAACAGTGATTATTATGCTGGTAGACCCGGAAGAGCAGATCAAAAGATAGATGGCATCTATCGTTTGCCAACAGAAGCTGAGTGGGAATATGCAGCAAGAGGTAATTCAAAATCAAATGCGATGTACCCTTGGGGTTCACCTTATACTAGAACTAAAGAAGGTCGTTTGCTAGCTAATTTCAAACCAGGAAGAGGAGATTATTTTGGCGGGGATACAAAGAATGACAATATCTATACCACCAAAGTCAAAGCGTATACCGAAAATGATTTCAAATTATTTGATATGGCAGGCAATGTGGCTGAATGGACTAGTTCAGTATTCTATGAAGGCAGCTATAACTTTTTTGGAGACTTTAGTCCAGATGTACAATACAACGCAAAAGATGCAGATCCTATACTGATGAAAAGAAAAGTTGTCAGAGGTGGTTCTTGGAAAGACATTGCGTACAATTGTCAGGTTAGCTCTCGCAGTTATGAATACCAAGACACTGCAAAATCATATATCGGATTTAGATGTGTGCTTTCAATGGCGCCAAGAATTAATTAAAACTTTTCCAATTATAATTATCATTTCATCATCATTGTTTCCAATTAAAAAGTATCGTATAAAATTTATAAATTTTTCAAATGTCAAATTCTATTTCGCCTAAAACTAATAAGATCATTAACGTATTCTTCTCTTTAGGAGCTGCGGTAGTTATTATAGCTACATTGGCAAAAATCTTACACCTATCATGGGCCGATTATGCATTAATACTCGGTTTTATCACAGAGGCTGTGATTTTCACCATTTATGCATTCTTGCCACCTCCAGAAATGGGAGACTCAACACATGCTTCAAAAGCTGGTGCGGTGGACTCGGTGATGTCTCATTTAGAAGCAGCTAAATTAGATGGCGCTGCTTTTGAAAAATTAAGCACTAGTTTCCAACGCTTAAATGACACTGCCATGAATTTGGGTGACTTAGCAGACATGTCAAAAGCAAGTAAAGACTTTACAAATAACACAAAGGATGCAGCCATTGCGTTGGGTTCTATCAAGGATTCAGTAGGTTCTGTTTCCACTAATTTGGGAAGTTTTGCATTGGCTACAGATGGTGTAAAAAACTTGAATGACCAATTTGCGATGATGAGTAAAAGCATGGAAGCCATGAATACCTATTACACTAAGTTAGCGGAAGCTTCTAGTGCTATGTCAAGTTCTGCGCAAGATGCAATTAGAGCAAAAGAACAAATTGCTTTATTAGCCGACAACCTTACTCAATTAAACAAAGTGTATGGCAATATGATTATTGCAATGCAAGGGCGTTAATTTATTTTTTCAATTTTTCATTTTTTAAAATCTAGTATACATGTCATTACCTAAGGAGCCAAGGCAGAAGATGATTAACATTATGTATATAGTGTTAACTGCGCTGTTGGCATTAAATGTATCTAGTGAGATTCTTAATGCATTTAAAACAATTGAGCAAAGCTTAAATAGTGCTAGTAATATTATAGAAAGAAAGAATTTAGATATCTATAAATCTTTGAAGTCTAAATTAAACGATCCAAAATCGGCTGAAAAAGCTGCTATTTGGGCGCCTAAGGCAGAGCAAGCACATGCTTATGCTGACGCCATGTATGCTTATGTAGAATCATTGAAGCAGGAATTAAAAGTAGAGTCGGGCTTACAAATAAAAGACGGCAAAGAAGTATACAAGGAAGATGATTTAGATGCGACTACAAGATTATTTTTAAATAAGAAATCGGGGGAATCTAAAGGGAAGAATTTGTACAATAAATTAGTGAAATTCAAAGCCGACTTGTCTGCTATTGATCCATTGATTGCGAAAGAAGTGATTCCTAATTTACCTTTAGACTTATCTATACCTACTACTTCTAGTATCGCTGGTAAAGGCGATTGGGCTTACGCTTATTTTAACATGACACCTAGTGTAGCTGCCATTACTATATTAACTAAGTTTCAAAACGATATTCGTAATAGTGAGGCACAGATAGCAGAATTTTGCCATAAAGAAATTGGAGAAGTAGAGTTGATTTATGATCAGTTCAACGCATTTGCAGCATCCAATTCTCAGTACTTAATGTCTGGCGAAGAATTAGTCATTACTGCTGGCGTAGGCGCTTTTAGTAGTGCAGCAAAACCAACTGTCTCCATAGATGGTGTAGTGGTGCCGGTAGGTGTAGACGGATCTGCAATATATAAATCTGTTGCTGGCACATCGCCTGGGGTTCAAAGAAAACGCGTTCGTATCTCTTTTATTAAACCAAATGGAGAAACTGCAGTCGTTGAAAAAGAAGTACAATTTACAGTGGGTACACCTTCTGGTTTGGTTGTATCAACAGATAAAACAAGGGTATTTTATAAGGGCCTAGATAATCCATTAAGTATCACTGGTGGTGGTGGTGGAGAAAAAATCAATGTAACAGTAGAAGGAGCGGGTACAACAATTAGAAAAGCGGGTTCGGGTCAATATATAGTCACTTCTACACAAACTGGAACAGCTGTTGTGACCGTAAATGATGGTAAGCAAACACAAAAATTATCGATACCAGTAAAAAGAGTGCCAGATCCAATTGCAATTGTAGGAGGAAGCGCAGGAGGTAACATGGCAGCTGGTAAGTTTAGAGCGCAGGGTGGAGTGATTGCAGATTTAAGAGACTTTGTTTTTGAAGGTGTGAAATTCAATGTGCTTTCATTCATCGTAATCGCAACAGGGAAAGGATTTGACGAGCCAGATTTTGCAGAAGTGAATGGTCCAGCATTCTCTGGTGGTGCAACCGCTTTAATTAGAAAATGTCAGGCGGGCACAACGGTAACCATTGGAGAAATTAAAGTCTCAGAGCCGGGTGGTGGATCAAGAAAATTAGATCAAACAATCACTTTTATTTTACAATAGAACGAACTAGCGTAAAAGACAAAGTAGATTTGAAATTAATAAATGGGTACTTATGAAAATAACAATGAAAACAAGCTGCATCATTCTTGCCTCCTTGGCAATGACTTTATCTGCAAATGCGCAGTTTTCTTATGGAGCTAAAAAGAAAACAACACCTACTACTGCGACTAAAGATACAGTGATTGCAAAGCCTGTGACCAAGCCTGTAACCAACAATCAAGTAGTGGCAGCACCTACTGTTTCCGATGTTAAGCCAGCTAAAATTATTGACACTACAGTGGTTGGTGGATTCAATGCCAATAATAAAAGAAGTTTAAGAAATGGATATGCTTTTTTCTCTGAAACCAATTCTAGAAAAGGAGTAAAAGAAAGGGTGCCATTACCTTATGAAAATTTAAGAGAGGAAGATGCTTTATTTAGTGAATTCATTTGGGAAGAAATTGATGCAAGAGAAAAGATCAACAGAACATTCATGTACCAATCTTATGACGAAAATGGGGATCAACGTTTCTTTGCTGTATTATTACGAGCTATAGAAAAAGATGGCGTGGTTCCTTTTTCAACAGTGGATGATCGGTTTACAACACCAATGACCATAGACGAAGTGAATGCGTCATTAAAAGGAAGCTTGGATACGCAATTGGTTCAAAATGTATTGGATCCTAATGTGTATGACACGAGTATTATTTACAATACTAATTTAGCACCTAATCCAGATTCTATTTATACTTTTAGATTAAAGGAACAATGGATTTTTGATAGCAAAACAAGTAGAATGTATAGCAGAATTATTGGCATCGCGCCCATTGCTGCTATACAGATAGGCAATAAGGTAGTAAAGCGTCCATTGTTTTGGGTGTATTATCCAGAACTTAGAACAAGCCTTGCAAAAGCCGAAGTGTACAATCCAAGAAATATCTCTAGCCGTATTACATGGGAAGAATTATTTGAGAGTCGTTACTTTAGTGGGTATGTGGTGAAGTCTACTTTAGACAATTACAATGATAAGATGTTGAATGCTCTATTCAAAGATCCAATCAAACGATTACAAGAAGGGGATAAGATTAAGCAAAAAATATTTGACTTTGAACAAGACCGTTGGGTATACTAGTTCAAAATTGATTGAAATAAAAAATGCGATACCTAGATATCGCATTTTTTATTAGTAGATTCATTCAAATAATTTTCTAATTCTAATGCTTTTCTTTTTCAAAAGCAGCGATTAGAATTTTAGTTTTTGCGGCGCCAATCAGTTCAGTTAAAGTGTTGGGATTAGCGGTTTTTATTTTACTAACCGATTTAAAATAAGTTAGTAAGGTCTCCTTTGTTTTTGGTCCAATGCCTGTAATATGATCCAAGCTGTTTTCTAAAGCGCCTTTGGACCTTTGGGCTCTATGGAAGGTGATACCAAAACGGTGCACTTCGTCCCTAATATTTCGAACTAGGTGATGGGCAGCACTATTCCAGTTTAACAAAATGGAACGAGTATCTCCAGGGAAGAATAATTCTTCTATATTTTTAGCTAAGCCAACAGTCGTGACTTTGTCCTGGATGCCTAATTCTTTTAAGGCATCTAATGCAGCATTTAATTGCCCCTTACCACCGTCAATGATGATTAACTGAGGAAGTGGTTGTTTTTTTTGCAAGACCGAACTATAACGTCTTAAAACAGTCTCATGCATGCTTGCAAAGTCATTGATGCCCACCACGGTTTTGATATTGAATTTACGATAATCAGATTTACTAGGTATACCATTTTTAAAACAGACCATCGCAGAAACTGGGTAAGCACCCTGAAAGTTGGAGTTATCAAAACATTCTATATGATTGGGTACTGCAGGCAATGAAAGTAATTGTTTTATTTCTATCAATACCTCATTCACTGGCGCAACCTCATTCACTCTCACTAAAGCTTGTCGATGTTTCCAATCCTTTAATGCATAATCTACATTTTTTTGTGAGAGTGCTAGTAAATGCAATTTCTCACCCAGTTTTGGAACAGTATACTTAACCCCTTGTTCTTTTTCGACAGGTTCAACGGGTACAATAATTTCTTTGGCCTTAGATTCAAGTTGGGTTCTAAAATAATGAATTGCAAACGCAAGCACGGTCTCTTTAGATTCTTCCAATGGGGTACTTAAAGGCAACATATGTGTTTGCACAATACGACCTTCTTGTAACATGAGGTAATTTACATAAGCTTGATCTTCTTCCATAGCAATGCTAAATACATCCATCGCTTCTTGTTGCTTTGTTATTATTTCTGATTTGGTTTGATAACGTTCTAGCTCATCTATTTTTTTCTTGGTAGCATTGGCTTTTTCAAAAGCAAGTGCAGCTGATTCTGCCTGCATGGTTTCTTTTAAGTTTTGCACCAATGGCTTTACATTCCCCTTCAATAAATGCTTTACTTGATCAATAGACAAGGCATAGTCTGCTTCTGTTTGAAAGTTTTGGCAAGGCCCTTTACAATTGCCTAAATGGTATTCTAGGCAGACTTTAAATCTACCTTGCTGAATATTTTTTGGGGTTAAGGGTAAGGTGCAAGTTCTTAAAGGAATGGTTTCTTTAATATGGTTAATCAATTCTCTTACCGCAAACACATGGGTGAACGGACCAATATATGTAGAACCATCTTTTATTTTTCGTCGCGTTAAAAACACCCTAGGGAAAGCCTCTTTTTTTATGACAATATAAGGGTAGGTCTTATCATCCTTTAAATTGATATTGTATTTGGGCTGATAATTTTTAATGAGCTCATTCTCTAAAATAAAAGCATCATGTTCTGAATTGACGATGGTGAACTTGATCTCGGCAATACGTTGCACGAGTTCGATGGTTTTTAAGTTATGCTGATTGGAAAGAAAATAAGAGCTCACTCGATTTCTCAAATGCTTTGCTTTACCAACGTACAATAGTTTGCCTTTATCATCAAAATATTGATAAATGCCTGGCTCTTGCGGAATGCTAGATTGTATTTTCTTGAACTGTTCTTTCTCCATATGGTAGATGCAAAAATACCGGTTTATTTTTACTATTTTTATATCATGGAACTTTCAGTCAATATCCCTGCCTTATTATTCCCAGCCATTAGTCTGATTATGCTGGCCTATACCAACCGGTTTTTAGCTTTGTCTAACCGTGTAAGGGCTTTGCATGATAAGTATCAACAGCAGGAAAACCGATTGGTGATCTTTAGCCAAATCAAGAACCTTAAATATCGAATTAAATTGATCCAAAGAATGCAAACCTATGGAGTCGCATCCTTATTATTGTCCTTGCTTTCAATGTTTTTTATTTTTATTCAATACCAAGCCATTGCAAAATTTATTTTTGCTGTGAGCTTACTTACTTTTACTGTATCTATTTTAGTCTCCTTGCTTGAAATCCGATTAAGCACAAAAGCAATCGAATTAGAATTAAGTGATATGGAAGGATTAGAAGATCCTACTGTTATGGAATACTTGAAAAAGAGATTTGAGAGAGACGATAAAAAATAATTAATTTCCTTTACGTTCTCCAATTTGTTGTCTCCACATGGCATAATACAATCCCTTCTCTTCTAGTAAACTTTGGTGGTTCCCAGATTCAATTACCGTGCCTTTTTCCAATACATAAATTCTTGTTGCATGGATAATGGTGCTCAGTCTGTGCGCAATCATGATGGTGATTTGTTCCCTTTCTTTAGATAGGTCACGGATGGTATCTGTAATGGACTCTTCGGTTAAACTATCTAATGAAGAAGTAGCTTCATCAAAAATCAATAAATGTGGATGTCTAAGTAAGGCTCTAGCAATGGAAAGTCTTTGTTTTTCTCCTCCACTTAATTTTAATCCTCCTTCGCCAATCACCGTCGCTAAGCCATTACCACCTTTGTCTAAAATATTGGCACAGCTCGCTTTGGTTAAAGCCAGTAGCATATCTTCTTCCGTGGCAGCTGGTGCAACGAATGCTAAGTTTTCTTTTATGGTGCCTGCAAAAAGCTGTGTATCCTGCGTCACAAAACTAATTTGATTTCTAAGTGCACTCATGTCAATTTGTGCAGTATTCACACCATTCATTAAGATCTCTCCCTCTTGAGGTTCATATAAACCAACCAATAATTTAACCAAAGTGCTTTTACCTGCGCCAGATGGACCAACAAATGCAATGGTTTCCCCTTTTTTGGCTTCAAAACTAATTTGATCGATGGCTTTAAAATTAGCAGTTTGATGTTGAAAGCCTACTTGCTTAAATGCCAAATGTTCAATTTCTCCAATCGCAATTGGATTGACTGGTGGCGTATCAATGGGCTTTTTCATCAAGGCCTCAAAATTATTTAAAGACGCTTCGGTCTCTCTATAGCTCAAAATGATACTTCCAATTTCCTGTAAAGGTCCAAAAATAAAGAAGCTATAAAACTGTAAGGAGATCAACTGACCTACTGTCAAAATTTCTTTAAAAATTAGCCACATTAAAGTGAAAGTGATCACTTGTCTCAAAGCGTTCACCATCGTGCCTTGTATAAAACTTAAGGAACGGATGTTTTTTACTTTCTTTAATTCAAGTGCTAATATTTTATAGGTATTGTTATTGAGTCTATTAATCTCTTGAGTCGTTAAGCCAAGACTTTTCACCAATTCGATATTTCTTAAACTTTCGGTAGTGGTACCAGCTAGACTAGTGGTTTCTTTTACGATGTTTTTTTGAATGACTTTGATTTTCTTACTCAGTAAATTAGTCACATATGCAATCATACTCGCGCCTCCTATATAGATTGGTACAATAGACCAGTGTAAACGAGTGGCATAGATAGAAACAAATACCACACTTACTACAATACCAAATACCACATTGATGACGTAGCTAATGAATTTTTCACAATCAGCACGCGCTTTTGTTAGAATGGATAAAGTTTCTCCACTTCTTTGATCCTCAAAAGCTTGATAGGGTAATTGCATGGAATGCTTTAAGCCATCTGTAAATAAAGCTGCCCCAAATTTTTGAATAATCACATTCACAGTATAATCCTGAAAAGCTTTTGCAATCCTACTTACCATGGCTGTTCCAACTAATAATAACAACATATTACCCACGCCTTTTAAGAACATGGCTTGTGTACGTTCGTTGCCAGCAGGGTCTAAAAATGGATTTTTTGCGAATTCATCAATCAATTTTCCAAAGATCATTGGATCAAATAAAGAAAAAGTTTGGTTGATGGCTGCAAGAAAAAAGGCTAGTAAAACCAAGCCTTTAAAAGGCTTAATGTATTGGATAAGAATTTTCATATTAATGGGAGGCTTTGTCTTCGTTGAATAGTAGGTTGTAGCGGGCAATACAATCAAGCACTTCTTCGGTGCCTAATTTTTTCTCTGCACTGGTTACAAATCCTTCAGGTAAATAGGGGAGTATTGTTTTCAACGTCTCAAAAAACGCTTCTACATTACGTTTTACAACTCCAGGCTTTTCTTTATCTGATTTAGTGAAGATAAGGGTATATGGAATCTGCCATTGAAACAATTGTTCAACGAATTCGATATCAATTTTTTGAGGACTATGTCTGGAATCAATCAATACAAAGACCATGTTTAAATTGGGTCTTTTGCGTAAATAATTTTCAATCATTTGCTCCCATCTGCGTCTGCTACTTTGAGATACTTTAGCATAGCCATAACCAGGCAAATCGACGATATACCACTTCTCTGGACGGCCTTTAACCACTTCATTGCTGATGATTTCAAAATGGTTGATCAACTGCGTTTTTCCAGGTGCAGAAGAGGTTTTAGCCAATCCTTTTTGGCCACAAATTGCATTAATGATAGATGACTTGCCCACGTTGCTTCGGCCAATGAATGCATATTCAGGTGCTTGTAAAACAAGGCATTGATCATAATTAGGACTCGATATAAGGTAAGTAGCTTTATGTATTTTCATTGTGTTTTTTAAGGGAGCATTTTATGATTGAATCAAAACCTTTCCTGTCATCTCTTTTGGAATAGGTAATTCCATCATTTGTAAAATAGTTGGGGCAAGATCGCCTAGTTTGCCTGGTTGAATAGTGCCTTTCCAATTTTTATCAATGATAAAGAAAGGGACTAGATTCAATGAGTGGGCTGTGTTTGGGCTGCCGTCTTCGTTCATCATATAATCCGCATTGCCATGATCCGCTGTTAAGAAAATAGTGTAGCCATTATTTAATCCAGCAGTCACTACTTTTTGGACACATGCGTCTACTGTTTCAACTGCTTTTACAACAGCACTGAAAACGCCTGTATGGCCTACCATATCTGCATTGGCGTAATTAAGACAAATAAAATCTGGGTTGCCGGCATTGATTTCTGGTAAGAGTTTATCCGTTAATTCAGCTGCACTCATTTCGGGTTGTAAGTCATAGGTGGCCACTTTAGGGGAAGCCGCCATGATTCTTGTTTCGCCTTCAAAGGTTTGCTCGCGTCCACCGCTAAAAAAGAAAGTGACATGGGGATACTTTTCTGTTTCGGCAATTCGAATTTGTTTTTTATTATTTTTTGCCAATACTTCTCCCAATGTATTGATTAGATTATCGTTTTCAAATACGACATGTACATTTTTAAATGTCTCATCATATTTGGTCATTGTTGTATAATGCAAATTCAATGCGTGCATGCCCAATTCTGGAAAATCTTTTTGTGTCAAGACTTCAGTAATTTCTCTGCATCGGTCTGTTCTAAAATTAAAACAGATGACAGCGTCTCCTTCTTGAATGGTTGCGATAGGCTGTCCATTTTCTGTAAGCACCGTTGGTAAAATAAATTCGTCTGTGATGTCTTTAGCATAATTCTCTTGAATGGCTTCAAGTGCACTGTTAGCAGTACTTCCAGTCCCTTTCACCATGGCATTATAAGCCAATTGAACGCGCTCCCAACGCTTATCTCTATCCATGGCATAATACCTACCACTTATGCTAGCAATTTTTACAACTGATTTTTTTAAATGTGTTTCTAAGGATTCGATATAACATTGTCCACTTTTTGGATCTGTGTCACGACCATCGGTGAATGCATGTATAAATACATTGGTCAAGCCTTCTGTCTTGCATAAATCACATAAAGCTTTTAGATGTGTCGAATGTGCATGCACGCCACCATCACTTACTAAGCCAATTAAATGTAATGGCTTGTTCTGCTCCTTCGCATAACGAATAGACTGAAGGAGTGTAGGATGACTTGCAAATTCTCCTGTTTTAATAGCGACATTAATTCTTTGTAATTCTTGGTATACAATACGGCCTGCGCCTAAATTTAAATGGCCTACTTCACTATTGCCCATTTGTCCATCTGGCAAACCAACTTCTTCTCCACAAGTCACTAAAGTAGTATTAGGATATTGCTGATAGAGACTTGTTACAAAAGGCACATGTGCATGCTGAATTGCGTCTGCCTTTGATACCTGGCCCAATCCCCATCCATCCATGATCACTAAAATTACTTTTTTTGACATATTCTTTAACTTTTTATAGGGTTGCCTATAATTTGTTTATTTTTATACCTCAAAGTTTCAAAATACTAGGCACATTACAAACTTTATCCTACTTTAATAGACAAAAATGAAGTTAATATCCAAAATACTAGTTGTATTAGCCCTTTTGCACTCTAGCATTGGCGTGAATGCGCAAAATGAAACAGAATTATTGGTGCAACATTTGCAAACAGGCAATTTTAGTGCTTTGCAAAATTTTTGGGACAACCAAGTAGAGTCTAGTATTTTAGATCAAATTGCTGCTAAGCCTTTGAATGCAGAAAAAGCCAACGAAACCTTGCAAGCTTTTTTTAATCAAAAAAATATTGTTGGTTTTGAAAAAAGTGCAGAAAGAAAATTAGGGAATACTTTATACCTCACTGGCAAGTTATTATCCACTCAACAAAAATACAATATGACCTTATTGCTTCAGTCCACTAAGAAAGGATTTTTGATTGTGAGCATGAGGGTGAACTAGTTGTCAAAGAAGATGAGTAAGAAGCCAAAAAATACCTTTAATAGTTTATCTAGCATTCCTTTAGTGTATAGTACCAATCCGGATTATATACAACCTAGTGAGGAAGAAATCAAGCCAACTTTAGCGCCGGCAGACCAAATGCTTAGGGTGATTCTAGAAACCAAACATAGGGCTGGCAAGACCGTTACCATTGTGTATGGTTTTGAAGGTGCGGATGCGGATCTTGAAGCATTGGGTAAAGCGCTAAAAAACTTTTGTGGCACAGGTGGTTCAGTCAAAGATGGAGAAATTATTATTCAAGGAGACCATCGTCAAAAAGTATTTCAATACCTTAAGCAGAAAGGTTTTGCCAAGGCAAAATTGTAAAAGGTTTTATTTTTCTTTAAAAATTCACTTCTAGATTCAGGCGTTCTTTCAGCTGTTGCACTAAAGGATATTGCTTTGCAATATGATCGAATTTTTGTTTGCTATTGAGTTTCAAATGCAATGGCACATCCTCCTTTTCGCCTGCATCTACCAAAATACTAAATTGGATAGCCCTGTTTTGAAAACGCTCCCAAATAGTTTCCATTAAAGTCATTCGCTCTTGTTCAACAAATTTTTGAGCAGTCAAAGCTGGTACAGTAATGGTAAAATGGGTAGGGTCTTCTATTTGAAGTGTGGCAATTCTAAAAGTGCCTGCCACTGAGTGTTTCAGGTCTTTTTCCATTTTAATGGCGTACTCGTTCCAGCACAATTGTAAGGTCTCTATGTTTAGAGAAATCGCTTCTTTTACTTCTTCAATATTATAATCATTGCCATACTTCTGTTGCAATACGGCCAATAAACTTTTCTTGTTGCCAGCATTAGGTGGGGCTGAATGACTAGTGGTTACGCTAGTGATTATAACTGGTTCAACTATAGTTTTGTCTTGAACTGCAGGGGTATTCACTTCTTTAGCAGGAACTATTGGGGTGGAAGTTGGTTTCGTTACTGGCGTTGCTGTCTCAATGACTAACTTGGCCTCCGCATTCACAACTATATGACTTAAAGGAATGATTTTTTTGGTACGAATTGGGTAATGCGCATCAACTAGTTTTTTTTTTACTAGCTGGCCGTCTTCCATACTTAATTCAATTGCTTGTTGTAAAAAATTGAGTTTAATTAAGGCCAATTCTACATGCAATCTTTTGTTACGGGCCATTTTAAATTGAATCTCTGCTTCATTTAAAATATTCAATGCACTCACTAAATAAGGGGTGCTTATTTTTTCGGCAGCAGCTAGGTACTGATCTCTCCATCCTTCGATAGATTCAAGTAAATGCGCGCTGGCTTTATCTTTACAAACAAGGATATTTCTAATAAATGCAGCCATACCATACAATACAGTATCCCCTTCGAAACCTTTTTGGTTGATCTCGTCATACAATAACATAGCACTTGTGAGGTCTTCCTCTGTAAGGTGGGTTAGTAATTTAAAAAAATAACCCTCGTCTAAAATATTTAAGTGCTCTAAAGTATTTTCATAAGTCAACGCACCATTTGAGAAGCTAACAATTTTATCAAGAATGCTCAATGCATCCCTCATACAGCCTTCACTCTTTTGAGCAATGAGTTGAAGTGCGTTTCTTTCGGCCTTAATATTTTCTTTTGCTACAATTTCCTCTAAGTGTTTTACGGTATCTTCTGGCACAATTCTTTTAAAGTCAAAAATTTGACATCTACTTAAAATGGTGGGAAGAATTTTATGTTTTTCGGTTGTCGCTAAAATAAAAATCGCATAGGGTGGGGGCTCTTCTAATGTTTTTAGAAATGCATTAAAGGCATTGGCGCTTAGCATGTGGACCTCATCCACAATGTACACTTTGTATTTGCCAGCCTGAGGTGCAAAACGAACCTGTTCAACTAGTGCTCTTATATCGTCTACAGAGTTATTACTCGCCGCGTCTAATTCATGGATATTTAAGCTTGCCCCTTTTTCAAAAGACACACAACTTTCACATTGGTTACAAGCTTCGCCTTCCTTTGTGATTTGGGTACAATTGATTGTTTTGGCAAGGATACGCGCACAAGTTGTTTTACCTACACCTCTTGGTCCACAAAACAAAAATGCATGTGCTAGATGTTGGTTTAAGATCGCATTCTTTAATGTAGTTGTGATATGTGCCTGACCCACAACGGTATTAAAGTTTTGAGGACGATACTTTCTTGCTGATACGATAAAATTCTCCATACTTGAGCTGCAATATAATGCATCAAAAGGTAATTTTCTGAGCTAGGGTACAAATCTTATCCCCCATTTCTGAAATCCTTAACTGGCCTGATTTGGGCTCTTATATTCCATTACTGGATGACGCTCAAAAGGGTGTTTTTGGGTGTCAAAAATATGCCTTAAGGTGACCATGCGTCTGCTGGGATTGGCGTCAAGACTTTTATAAATATTGACCATTTTAGGATTCCAATCTGCGGCCCATCCCATTTCATATTCATTGTAAATTTTGAGCTCATGAAGCAACAAAGAGGTTGAATAGATTAAAAAGCTATCTATTCCTAGAGATTGAAATTTTGGCACCACACCAAATGCTAATCCTGTTAATCTTTTATTTGTTTTCCTAAACTTCATCCACACCAAATGCAATTTCTGTTTCCACCCTAATTGTCCATCAAAGTGCTTAAAGTATTGATTCACATCTGGGATATTAATGAACATGGCAATGGGGTCTTCCTTGTAATAAGCAAATCGTATCATGCGCTCATCCATCACTGGACCAAGTGTTTTAAAAAGTTTCAGGATTTGATCCTTCGTGATGGCTTTTGCTTCTCCATGTTGCGCCCATGCCGAATTGTAAATATGCACAAAGTCATTGGCATATTTATCCAAATTCTTTTTATTTAAATGTTGTACGCTATAGTCTTGCTTTGCTATGAATTTTTCGTAGCGCTCTTTGAACCGCTCTGGCAAATCAACGGATAGTGGTTTGCGATAATAATATTGGTTATAGAAATTTTCAAATCCATAATTGGCGAATAAAGTTTCGTAGTAAGATGGGTTAAAAGACATACCATACATAGGTTCCCTGTCATAGCCTTCTACCATCAGCCCCCACCACTTATCTCGATCGCCAAAATTAACTGGTCCATCCATGGCTTCCATGCCCTCTGAAATTAACCATGCTTTTGCCGTATCAAATAATAGATTCGCTACCAATTGATCATCCACTGCATCAAAATATCCGATACAACCAGTTGGAAAATCGGTGCCTTTATTTTTATATTTAGCGTAATGAAATGCTGCAATACGGCCAAGTGTTTTGCCTGTTTCGTCCTGAATGATCCATCTTTTTGCAGCGCCATCTTTGAATAATTTATTCTTTGATGGATCAAAAGTGTCTAGCACTTCCTTGTCCAATGGTCGAATATAGTTTGGGTTATCCTTGTTGACAACGGCATTGATGACCAAAAAGGAATGATCTAATTCGGATGTATTGACTTCAATCACTTTCATAGCTGTAAATTAGAAATTTTTTAAGACACTCAGCGCAAAAATACCAGCAGTCTCTGTTCTGAGTCTGGTAGGGCCAAGGTCAATGGGCGTGAAATCCTTGGCAATGGCTGCTTCAATTTCAGTTGGAGTAAAATCGCCTTCGGGTCCAATTAGAAGCACTAGGTCCTCGCTAGGTTCAATGGATTTGATGGAAGTTTTGTTCAAGGGCTCACAATGCGCAATGAGTTTTTGAACAGCAGTGGCCTGCGTTAGAAAAGCTTGATAGGGTGTTGGCTCAGACAATATGGGCAACCATGTTTGTTGGCTTTGAATCATGGCAGATTGAATGATTTGTTGCATTCTATCTGTTTTGAAACGTTCGTGAATCGTTCTTTCACAAACTAAAGGTGTAATCACTGTAATGCCCATTTCTGTTGCTTTTTCAAAAAGCCATTCCAAGCGCACAGCATTTTTTAATAAAGAAATACCTAGATGTATTTTTTGTTGGGGACGTTCATTTTGAATGGACTTTGTAATAGTGACAACAGCATTTTTTTTATGCGCTACCTGAATGCTTGCATGAAATAATCCGCCTTGCCCATTGGTGATATCTATCAGCTCACCCACATCCATCCTAAGCACTTGAACACAATGTTTACTAGAGGTTTCACTCAATGTAAATTGCGTCATGCCAGTGGTGATCAATGGTTCGTAAAAATAAGGAACAGACATATATACTGTTTAGAATGGTTGATCATCGTTTGAGTCATCATCAAATTCTCCGCCATTCATTTTACTGCCTTGTATAAAAAAACGACCACCATCTTGTGCATCACCTCCACCTAAATTTTGTGAGAGGGGTTTATAATTATTGCTTAGTCCAGGTATCCCTGTATCTCCATCCCATTCTTCAAATTTCTGTACATCTAATCTTGCTCTTAGTTTGATTAAATCCAATGAGCCATTTCTGTGTTTCGCAATCCTGATATGCGTTTCGCCCATGGTAGATTCACCCATCTCGTTACTCATCACTTCATAGTATTCTGGTCTGTAAATGAACATCACCATATCCGCATCCTGCTCAATCGCACCTGATTCACGTAAATCACTCAACTGCGGCATCTTACTTTCTTTTCTGGTTTCTACCGCACGACTCAACTGGGACAATGCGATGATAGGCACATTCAATTCCTTCGCCAATGCCTTTAAACTTCGAGAGATATTACTAATTTCTTGTTCTCTATTTGAATTTCTATCACCCGACCCACTCATTAATTGTAAGTAGTCAATGATGATGATTTTAACATCGTGTTTGTTCACCAACCTTCTTGCCTTTGCTCTAAACTCAAAAATATTTAAGGCAGCGGTATCATCAATATAAATGGGCGCAGACTCGAGTCTGTTGATGCCCTTGGTATGCAATTGTTGGTATTCGTAATCCTCTAATTTACCTCTAGAAATTTTCTCCATTTTAATTTCACTCTCTGCACTTAAAATACGTTGTACTAATTGAGAGGCGCTCATCTCCAAACTAAAAAATCCTACACCCTGAGGTTTTGTAGGATGCAATGCTGCATTGCGCGCTAGGTTCAAGGCGAACGCGGTTTTACCCACAGAAGGACGGGCTGCTAAAATGATCAAATCTGTTGGCTGCCATCCAAAAGTGATTCTATCTAAAGAGGCAAATCCACTAGGCACACCAGAGATTTCGTCTTTTTTAGTTCTTAATTCATCAATACGTGTAATTGATTTTGCCAAAGCTTCACCAATGTCAACAAAGTTTTTCTTTAGATAGTTATTAGTGATGTTAAACATTTTTGTTTCACTCTCATCTAATAAGTCAAATACATCTGTGCTGTCTTCGTATGAGTTGCTAATGATTTCACCGCTAATTCTGATTAATTCTCTTTGAATAAATTTCTGTAAAACAATTTTAGAATGCGAGTCAATATTTGCAGTAGAAACAACGACGTTGGTTAATTTAGAGATATAATATGCGCCGCCCACTTGATCCAAATACTCGCGCATTTTTAATTCTTCAACCACAGTTAACATGTCAATAGGCATGTTTTTTTGTTGTAAACTTTGCATCGACTGAAAAATCATTTGATGCGCTTCTACATAAAAACATTCAGGCTTCAATATTTCTGTCACTGTATCAAATGCACTTTTCTCTAAAAGGATCCCACCAAGAATCGCTTCCTCCAACTCTCTTGCTTGCGGTGGAATTTTTCCATACATCATGGCACTCACATCTACAGAGCTAGTTTTTTTTCTCGTTGTTGATCTTGTATTGAGGTTAGGTAGGGCCATAATGATATTTGCTTTTCTGACTACGAAAATCCCTTCAAAATTCGGCATCCCGAAATTTAATTATCCAACTTGCTTATTCACAACCCTTTTTAATGGGATTTGCACATTAAAATTACAGTTATTCACGGGTTATTCATAGGTTATTCACGGGTTATTTAAACATAAAATTGTATTTTTGAATCGTACCTTAAAGTAGCATCATGACCATTAGTTATCGCTGGCTGTGTGAATATTTACCAGCTCCCATTCCCAAAGAAGAATTATCTACCATATTGACATCTATAGGCTTAGAAGTTGAATCCTTAGAAATGTATGAAAATTTTAAAGGAGGACTTCAAGGATTAGTAGTTGGAGAAGTGCTTGAATTAGCCCAACATCCAAATGCAGATAAATTAAAATTAACTAAAGTGGCTGTGGGCGGAGTCCGACCATTGAATATTGTTTGCGGGGCATCGAATGTGGCTGTGGGACAAAAAGTAGTAGTGGCTCAAGTAGGCACAACCATTTACCCAAAAGCAGGTGAACCAATCACGATGAAATTGGCTAAGATTAGAGGTGAAGAAAGTGAAGGGATGATTTGCGCAGAAGATGAAATTGGTTTAAGTGAAGACCATGCGGGTATTATGGTTTTAGATTCATCCATTCAGGTTGGAACTCTTGTAGCAACATTGTATGACTATGATCAAGATTGGATTTATGAAATAGGCTTGACGCCAAATAGGATGGATGCGATGAGTCATTTCGGTGTCGCAAAAGATGTTTGTGCATATTTGACTTATCATGCTAATAAAGCAGAACCAATTAGCCCATTGAATCAAACGCCTACCATCAACGCGGCAATGGCACCGATGGATGTGGTGATTGAAAACCCAGAAGCCTGTGCAAGGTATAGTGGTATTTTAATTGAAGGTGTGAAAGTGGGTCCCTCTCCAACATGGTTAAAAAATAAATTACAAGCTATTGGTTCGCGTTCCATTAATAATATCGTAGACATCACCAATTATATTTTACATGCCACTGGTCAGCCACTGCATGCCTTTGATGCAGCTGCAATTAAAGGGAAAAAGATTGTGGTGAAAAAATGTCCGCAAGATAGCTTGTTCACTACATTAGATGAAAAAGAAAGAAAATTAACTGCACAGGATTTAATGATTTGTGATACTGAAAAACCTTTATGTATTGCGGGGGTGTTTGGTGGATTACATAGTGGGGTACGCGCAACAACAACGAGTATTTTTTTAGAAAGTGCCTGGTTTGAAAATGTGCATATTCGTAAAACATCGGTACACCATGGTCTAAGAACAGATGCTGCAACGCGTTTTGAAAAAGGCGTGGACATTGCGAATGCCGTTAAAGTTTTAGAAAAAGCAGCAGCAATGATTCAGGAAATTGCAGGGGGTACTTGTAGCTCAGTGGTGGATGTGTATCCAAATCCTGCAGAGAAAGTAAAAGTTGCTATGACTTTTGCTTACTTAAAAAAATTAAGCGGCAAGCAATATGCAGCCGATAAAGCAGTCGCCATTTTAACAAGTTTAGGATTTGAATTACTACATCAAGATGCTGAAAGTATCCAGGTGGCAGTGCCATATAATAAGCCTGATATAAGCATTGCAGCCGATTTAGTTGAAGAAATTTTACGTATCGATGGCTTAGATAATATTGAGATTCCAACTGCGATCACAATTAGTCCTTCTGTAGACTTACTCGATACAAAAGAGCAGTTTAAAAATAAAATCGCCAATTATTTAGTGGGTCGTGGTTACACAGAAATTTTAACCAACTCCATTACCAATAGCAAGTATTTTACAGAAGCTCAGTTAGAGACAACTGTTAAAATGTTGAATAGTTTAAGCGCCGATTTAGATGTCATGCGTCCATCGATGTTGGAAACAGGTTTAGAGTCAATTGCCTATAATAACAATCGAAAAAACGAGTCCATCTCTTTCTTTGAAATGGGCAAAACATATGCTAAGACGGGAGCAGGTAAATATCAGGAGCAAGAAGTTTTAGCCATCTACCTTTCGGGTAAGCAATTGCAAGATAGCTGGAGGACAAAAGGAGTAGCGCAGGATTTCTTTGTGCTAAAAGGAATTGCTTTGGCGCTATGTGAATTGTTAGGATTGAAAAAAATTAGTTTCAATCCAACTGGGCAAGGACAGTTAGAAGTGATTGCAGGGAAGGCCCTACTTGGAACAATTGAATTAGTAGGCAGTAAAAAATTAGCACAATTTGATATTAAGCAAGGAGTAGGGTTTTTAAATTTCGATCTTGCCACATTACTCAATGCATACCAATCGGGTACGGTAAAATACCAGGAGATTTCAAAATATCCTTCTGTCGAAAGAGACTTAGCTTTAGTGCTTGATCAAACAGTGGCTTATTCGGCTATAGAACAGACGATCAAAACAGTGCAGTTAGATGCCTTGAAAGAAACCCGTGTATTTGATATTTTTGAAAGTGATAAATTGGGATTGAATAAAAAGTCGGTCGCAATTAATTTTGTTTTCAATGCCGGCTCAGCCACATTAACCGATACGGAGATTGACGGGATGATGAAAAAATTAATGGTCGCATTTGAAAAAAATATTCAAGCAGAAATAAGAAAATAAGTACTTTCAAGTCATAAACAAAGTTCCATGTCTGATCTACAGACCGCTTTATTAGGCCTTCAAGAAAAACTGCAAGCTTTGCTAAAGCGACAACTTGCCTTGGAGAAAGAAAACCATCAACTAAAGGGGACTTTGGATGAGAAGCTATTATTAATTAGTCAACTCGAAAATGAACTCAAAAACGAGCAAGCTGCCTTAATTACTGCGCAAATGCGCCCGGCGCAACAAATGGATCCTGCTGAAAAAGCGGCCATGAACAAGAAAATCGACGATTTTATCAAAGAAATTGATCATTGTATTCAAAACCTGAATCCCTAACCATGTCCGATCAACTCAACGATACCCCAGATAACTTGATCCCTGTCAATATATTAATTGCAGATAGGAATTATAGGGTTAAAATTAGTCCTAAGGACGAGGAAGCGGTGCGCAAAACGGCGGCCTTGATTAACCAGAAGTTGGTGGAGTACAAGGGGCTCTATGCAGGTAGCGACACCCAGGATTATATTTCGATGGTCTTGTTATGGTTTACCACAGAACAACAGCAAAATGGCCAAAAGCTATATGAAATAGATGCAATTCAGGCCCAGATTGACAGCATGTCTGCATCCATTGATAAAGTGCTCGTAAATACCAACTTATAACACATTATTGGGCCTATTCGGACCAATCTTTACATTAATTGTTTATCTTCGTTGCCTAACCTTAGAGAAGAAGTAGGGTGATTTTATTTAACACAACAAGATTAAACAATGGACCAAACAATATTATTATTGATCATCGGAGGAGCCTCTGGAATAGGAGGGTTACTCATAGGGCGATTTGCTTTCGCCAAGAACACCAAAAAGCAGGTAGAAGACGCAGAAAATCAAGCAGCTAGCATTTTAAAAGAGGCAGAATCAAGGGCAGAGAACATCAAAAAAGAAAAGCAGTTAGAAGCGAAAGAGCGTTTTGTTCAGTTGAAGGCAGATCATGATCGTGAATTGCTGGAAAAGAATAAGAAAATCGGTGAAGCTGAAAATAGAATTAAGCAACACGAATTAAGTATCAATCAAAAAGCAGTTGTTTTAGATAAACAAATCAACGACAACGAAGCGATTAAAGAGAAATTAAATCGTGAAATTGATTTAGTGAATATCAAGCGTGGCGAATTAGAGAAGCACCAAGAAGAGCATATCCGTCGTCTCGAAAAAATTGCGAACCTGACAGCAGAAGATGCAAAGCAACAATTGATTGAGAGCTTAAAGAACGAAGCACAATCTCAAGCTTTAGCATTACAACAAGAAATTATAGAAGACGCAAAGCAAAAGGCGAATAAAGAAGCTAGAAAAATCATCATTCAATCTATTCAAAGAACTGCTGCAGAAGTCGCAATTGAAAACACGGTAACGGTATTCAATTTAGAGTCTGACGAAATGAAAGGCCAGATCATTGGTAGAGAAGGTCGTAACATTCGCGCCATTGAGGCTGCTACAGGCGTTGACTTGATTGTGGATGACACACCTGAGGCAATTTTATTGTCTTCATTTGATCCATTGAGAAGAGAGATTGCGCGTTTAAGTTTACAAAGATTGGTTGCGGATGGTCGTATCCACCCAGCACGTATCGAGGAAGTGGTAGATAAAACACGTCGTCAATTAGAAGAGCAAATTGCAGAAATTGGAGAACGTACAGTCATTGAATTAGGGATCCATGGTTTACATAAAGAGTTGATTCGTATCATTGGAAAGATGCGTTTCCGTTCTTCTTATGGACAGAACTTATTAATGCACTCACGTGAGACCGCTAATTTATGTGGTATCATGGCTGCTGAATTAGGATTGAATCCTAAGTTGGCAAAACGTGCCGGTTTATTACACGATATTGGTAAAGTGCCAGACGAAGAAACTGAATTAAGCCACGCATTATTAGGGGCTAAATTGGCCGAGAAATATGGTGAAAATCCAGCGGTGGTGAATGCCATTGGTGCCCACCACGATGAAATGGAAATGCAGTATGTGATTTCTCCAATCATCCAGGCTTGTGACGCTATTAGCGGTGCAAGACCGGGTGCGAGACGTGAAATCATGCAACAATATATTCAACGTATCAAGGATTTGGAAAACTTAGCACTTGGTTATCAAGGTGTTGAGAAGGCTTATGCCATCCAAGCTGGTCGTGAATTAAGGGTAATTGTAGAAGCAGAGAAGGTGACCGACCAATCGTCTGACCAATTGAGCTTTGAAATTGCACAAAAAATACAGACCGAAATGACCTATCCTGGTCAAATTAAAGTAACAGTGATCCGTGAAAAGAGAGCTGTAAACATTGCTAGATAAGCGCATAACGAGTAGAACAGGCCCTAAAAAGCAAGGATTTTAATATTTGGATCAAATTATTTGGAGAATAGCAAGGGTAACCCTACCTTTGCCCTCCGCAAAAAAAATGAATTATGAGCGTAGCAGTAAACTTCGTACACGAGCAATTAACAGCAAAGAAATCTTATCCAGCGTTCAAGGCTGGTGATAATATTACCGTAAACTACAAGATTGTAGAGGGTGGTAAAGAGCGTATCCAAAGTTTCCGTGGGGATGTCATTAAAACCCAAGGAACTGGAGCAACAGCTACTTTTACCGTTCGTAAAATCTCTGATGGTATAGGTGTGGAGCGTTTGTTCCCTTTCTTATCTCCAAATATTGATGGTATCGTTTTAAACAAGTCAGGTAAGGTACGTCGTGCTAAATTGTACTACTTACGTGATAGAAGCGGTAAGAGTGCTCGTATTAAAGAAAAAAGATTCTAAGCCTAATCGCTTAAATTATATAAAGGTCCTCGAATAGAGGACCTTTTTTTGTGCTATTTACATTACCTTTATCATTCTAAACGATACATTATGGGCAACTTAGGATTTCAAGAATTATTAATTATTGGTGTAGTTATTTTAGTGATGTTTGGAGGAAGAAAAATCCCTGAATTCATGCGTGGGTTAGGTAAAGGCATTCGTGAATTCAATGATGCTAAAAATAACGTGAAAAAAGAAATCGAAGAAGGTATTAAAGAGAAGGACGACAAAGCTTCTTAATCATCGATTTACTGTTTCGCCGACAACACCTGCTATCAAATGCCATGGTCAATTATATACCTGAGCAATGACCTATGCACATGTATACACGTATTCCTATGAGACCAATGCTTATCTTATATTGCTTACTTTGTTCTGCTGTTCAAATAGCTGCGCAGGATAGTTTAACATTGAATAGAATTGGTTTTAGCAGTTTATTCACTGTGCAAAAAGTACCAAATAAAGACAAATCCTTTGTCATCGAAATGCATCCCAAAGCAACCAGCTTTGTGCAAGCTTACATCGAAAAAGAAGGTCCTGGTTTGAGAAAAATGAAAACCTGGGCAAAACCCTATTTTAATTTATACGATGAAATTTTAACTGCGAATGGTATTCCTGTAGAGTTAAAATATTTAAGTGTCATTGAGAGTCACTTAAGTTCGCAAGTCGTTTCATGGGCGGGTGCAGCAGGTCCTTGGCAAATTATGCCTGAAGAAGCAACCCGATTAGGATTGAAATTGCTTCCAAATGATGAGCGAATGGATTATCAAAAAAGCACCCAAGCAGCAGCGACTATTTTAAGAGAATTATACCAAAAATTTGGGGATTGGTTATTGGTGGTAGCTGCTTACAATGGAGGTGCAGGAAGACTAAGTAAAGCAATAGAAAAAAAGAAAACAAAAGACTTTTGGGCCTTACAATACGAACTTCCATTGGAGACAAGAAATCATGTAAAGAAATTCATAGCCACACATGCCATATTTGAAGGGGTATCCATGACCGAACTTGATAAAGTTCAAAGTGCCGAAAGCGCAACCAATAGCAATACAAGTTTAGGCATGGAGAGGATTGTCATTTCAGGCAGGTTCAATGCAAAGACAATCGCAATTTGGCTAAAAATGCCATTGACCAATTTAAAAGAATTGAATCCAAATATGGATCAGCAATTGTCTGCAGGGAAATCATATACACTAGTGCTGCCTAGCAAAGAGGCTAAAATATTTGAGGCCTCTAAAAATCAAATTTTACAGGCCTCAATACAATCTTTATATCTGGACAACGATTAATTAAAAGTATAATCGTTATTTAGAAATCGTCATCGAATTCATCTTTCTCGTCAAACAAATCATCTTCTTCTAAGTTTAAGTCTTCTTCTAATCCAAAATCATCCTCCTCACCTTTCTTTGCTTTACCGGCTTTCTTAGTTGTTTTAGGCATATCAAATTCTGCAAAGTCTGGATCCCAGCTATCACCCTCTTCCTCTGTCTTACCCCAATCATCTGTTTCTTCTTCCTCGTCTAAATCATCATCCTCATCATCATCGTTTTTCTTTGAAGATGTCTTGCTTGATTTTTCAGCTTTGACTACGCCATTTTTTGGTGTCGCTGTCTTTTTCTCTTTTGTAGATTTTACTGCCATAACTCAATCAAAAATATTTATGTAAATTTCAAATGAAAATTTAATTTTTCAAAAATAATGCGACTTTTTTTTATTGCTTTTTTTTGATTATAAATGTACAATTTGATCTCTACCCGGGCCATTCGATACGTACTTCACAGGTACGCCTAAATATTCATTAATAAATTTGATATATGTTTTCATAGTTGCTGGCAATTCCGCATCATTTTTCATTTTGGTGGTATCGACTTCCCAGCCTGCCATCTTTTTCCAGATGGGGGTAACTGGAGTCCCAACCAATTGAAAAGGCACATAATCAATCTGCTTTCCTTCCATTTCATAGGCAATACCCAATTCAAGTTCTTTAAATGAATCTAGTATATCCGCCTTTGTCATGATAATCTGCGTTACACCATTGATCATGCAGGTATATTTTAATGCAACAAGGTCAATCCATCCACATCTTCTTGGACGTCCTGTGGTGGCGCCAAACTCACTTCCAATCTTTCTTAATTCCTCCCCTTTTTCGTCATGCAATTCGGTAGGGAAGGGGCCGCTACCCACTCTAGTACAATAGGCTTTTGAAATGCCAAATACTTCGCCAATTTGTTTTGGAGAAACACCCAGGCCGGTACAAACTCCTGCAGAAATAGTATTGCTTGAAGTCACAAATGGGAAAGTGCCAAAGTCAATGTCTAGCATGGATCCTTGCGCGCCTTCTGCTAATACTTTCTTACCCTTACTAATTTGATCATTGATAAAGTACTCGCAATTAATAATATTCATTGTCTTTAAAAACTCAATGGCTTCAAAGAATTCGGTTTCCATTTCAGAAATATCTTCATTGAAATTATAGCTATCCAAAATCTTTTGATGCTTCATTCTTAAAGCAATGTATTTGCTGATGAATTTCTTATCTAATAAGTCACCCACTCTTAAAGCGTTTCTGCCAGTCTTATCCATATAAGCTGGGCCAATGCCTTTTAATGTAGAACCAATTTTAGCTTCTCCTTTAGACAATTCAGAGGCCTTGTCTAAAGCTCTATGGCTAGGAATAATGATATTGGTACGCTCAGATATAAAAAGATTTTTTTTCACATCAATGCCCATGGTTGCAACGGCATCACATTCTTTTTTCAAAGTCACTGGATCTAAAACGACACCATTGCCAATGATATTGATTTTATCTTGATGGAAAATACCAGATGGGATTTGGTGCAAGACCATTTTAGTGCCATTCACATATAAAGTATGTCCAGCATTTGGGCCACCTTGAAAACGAGCAATGACATCGTAGTTGGGTGCAAAATAATCCACTATCTTCCCTTTACCTTCATCACCCCATTGAAGTCCTAAAATTACGTCTACCATAAATTTGAATTTGAGTAGCAAAAATAAGTCTAGAAATGGGGATTACCTATTTAAGCATGGGATAAAAAGAAATGTTTTCACACATATTTTTCCTATGGTGTTGATTACTTGACTTTAGATGAGGTCTGTATCAAAACGGATCACTTTTTGAATGCCATTTAAGCCTTGAATGCGGTTGACCAATTCCTCTAATTCATCTTTATCGTGCACAAAGACCTTAATGGTACCTTCGAACATCCCATCTTTGGATTCAATGGTGAGTGCTGCAATATTGATTTTGAGGTCCCCGCTAATAATGGTCGTTATTTTATTCACCACCCCAACATCGTCTAATCCAATGATGCTAAGTCCTGTAAGGAACGAGATTTCTTTATTTTTAGCCCACTTGGTTTTGACAACTCGATGACCATAATTGGCTAATAGTTGTGTGGCATTCGGGCAGCTGGTTCTATGAATAATCAAACCTTTTCCAGTACTCACAAATCCAAAAACATCATCCCCAGGAATAGGATTACAACATTTTGCCAGATTGTATTTAATCTTATCACTTGATTCACCAAAAATGATTAATTCTGAATCTCCTTTTTTAGGGAGTGGCTTGTAAACATGGGGTTCAATATTCGGGTCTGGTATAGCCAGGATAGGCTTTGGCGCTTCTATTTTATCACCTATGACATGAAAACTTTTAAGTTCTTTTAGATCAATGGATTTAGTTGCGATTTTATACAATAAATCTAAATGACTTTGTAGTTTATAAAAGTGCATTAATTGATCCAAGTTATGTGTATTGTACACTGCGCCGATCCCCTCAAGTTTTCGTTGTGCTGTATATTTCCCTTCTTCTGAAATGATTTTCTTTTCCTCTCTTAAGGCATCTTTAATACTATTTTTAGCCTTTGCTGTCACCACATTATTTAACCAGTCTTCGGTAGGTTTTTGTTTGTTACTTGTGATGATCTCTATCTGGTCGCCACTTCTTAAAGTATGGCTAATGGGAACCAATTTGTGGTTGACTTTTGCGCCTATACATTTTGATCCAATTGCAGTATGGATATAAAAAGCAAAATCAAGTGCAGAACTATTCACCGGCAACATTTTCACCTCACCTTTTGGCGTATACACATAAATTTCTTCTGCTAAAAAAGAGGTCTTAAAGTCTTGTAAGAAATCAATGCTTTCTTCCTCTTGATTGCTCAAGGCTTCTCTAATTTGGATGAACCATTTATCAAATCGGTCTTCACTTTGTGAGGTCTCTTCTTTATATTTAAAATGGGCAGCCATTCCTTTCTCTGCAATTTCATTCATTCTTTTACTTCGTATCTGCACTTCTACCCATTTACCATCTGGTCCCATTACAGTGGTGTGCAATGCTTCGTAGCCATTGCTCTTAGGGTTACTTAACCAATCCCTTAATCTTTCAGGAGAGGGAAGGTATTCATCTGTGACGATGGAATACACTTTCCAGCAGGCTTCTTTTTCTTTTTCTAAAGGGGCATCAAGAATGATACGAATCGCAAAAAGATCATAAACTTCTTCAAAGCTTACGCCTTTCTTTTTTATTTTATGCCAAATAGAATGGATGCTTTTTGGACGACCAAAAATATCAAATTGCAATTCGGTTTGACTTAATTTCTCCTTTAATGGTTTAACAAACTCATTGATATATTTTGTTCTTTCTCTTTTTGTTTCTGCTAATTTTTTTGCAATCTCATGGTAGGTAGCTGGTTCCATATATTTCATGGCCAGATCCTCTAATTCGGTCTTCATGTTGTACAAGCCCATGCGATGTGCGAGTGGGGCGTATACCCAGATGGTTTCAGAGGCAATTTTTAATTGCTTCTCTTGCTTCATCGAGTCCATTGTACGCATATTATGGAGTCTATCCGAAAGTTTGATCAGGATCACCCTCGGATCATCCGTTAAAGTGAGTAAGATCTTTTTGAAATTTTCTGCTTGCTGACTGCTATTGGTATCCATCACCGTTGCAATCTTTGTCAAACCATCTACAATTTTTGCAATCTCATTTCCAAATTCTCTTTTGATATCATCTAAGGTGATGTCGGTGTCCTCTACCGTATCATGTAATAAAGCGCAGATGGTGCTTCGCACACCCAATCCAATTTCATCTGCTGCAATCATCGCTACTGCAATAGGGTGTAAGATATAAGGCTCGCCACTTTTACGACGCATTGTTTTATGTGCTTCAGCAGCCATTTCAAATGCGGTTCTAAGTAATTCTCGATCGCCCTTTTTAAGTTTAGTTCTTAAGGTTCTAAGCAAAGCACGGTAGTGGCGAACAATTTCTTTTTTCTCTTGTTCGTCCGTCAAGTTGTAAGGTGTCACAACTGCATCCAATAATTCTTGATCTGTACTTTCCATGCTTATACGAAAATACGTAAAAGCGGTGTAACTTTACTTTGCTATGTCATCTTCCCAGCCTAAACCCATATTCAAATCAGCCATCTTAAGTAGGGTATTTTCTTTTGTTGGGCCTTATCGATTTATTTTTTGGATCAATGTCTTTTTAGGCATCTTTTTAGCGTTCGCTACGCCCATCCGCCCTTATTTGATTCAAGTAACTGTGAACTTAGCAATAGGCAAGCTGGTCGTACTGCCGCCATGGGTGCATTCAGTATTACCATCTGAAGCTTTTAATTCGGTCGTACAATTGATTCTTGCTATCTCCTTATTTCAGGTGGCTTTTATCATCCTTGAAACGGTATTTCGTTTTTGTTTCACTTATGGGATGTCTTGGTTAGGTCAACAAGTGATTAGAGATTTAAGGAATAAAGTGTACCAAAAAATTATGTATTGGGAGATGCGTCAATTTGATAAAACACCCATTGGTACATTGACCACCAGAACAATCAATGATATTGAAAGTATCAATGATATTTTTTCTGATGGACTGATTCCTATCATCGCAGATATGTTAACGATTATAGTCACCTTAACCACCATGTTTTTTATCAATTGGCAGTTGACTTTAATTTGTTTAATTCCATTCCCAATCATGATTGTGGCTACTTATTTTTTCAAAGAAAGTGTGAATAAAAGTTTTGTACAGGTGCGCAATGCTGTGGCAGCACTCAATGCATTTGTACAAGAACATATCTCTGGCATGCAAGTGGTACAAGCTTTTGCTGCAGAAGAGCAAGAGATGAAAAAATTTGATCAAATAAATGTGCATCATAAAAATGCGAACATCAAAGCCATTTTTGCCTACTCTGTATTTTTTCCAGTAGTGGAGGTTGTGTTGGCTTTAAGTATTGGCTTAATTGTTTGGTGGGTAGCGGGCCAAAGCTTAGATGCAGGAATGCTGGTAGCGTTTATTTTATTTTTAAATCAGATTTTTAGACCGCTTCGTATGATTGCAGATAAATTCAATGTCTTACAAATGGGCATGGTCGCGGCAGAACGTGTTTTCAAGATTTTAGACAACGAAGATATCACGCTAGATCAAGGTGCATTTGCACCACCTCAAATTCATGGAGCGATTGAATTTAAAAATGTACAATTTGCATATCAAGCCCCTAATTGGATTTTAAATGATTTAAATTTTACGGTGGAAGCTGGTGCCACAGTGGCGTTGGTGGGACCAACAGGAAGTGGAAAAACCTCGGTCATTAGTATTTTGAATCGCTTGTATCCTTATCAAGCAGGGCAAATTTTATTAGACGGTGTCTTAATCGAGGAGTATGCACTTGATCGATTAAGGGCATCCATCGGAGTCGTTTTACAAGATGTATTTTTATTTTCTGGCTCAGTTTATGACAATATCACTTTACGCAATCCTTTAATTCGTCCCGAACAAGTGGAGGAAGCAGCAAAGATGATTGGCATGCATGATTTTATTATGCAACTTCCGGGAGGGTATCAATACCATGTCATGGAAAGAGGTGCCACATTAAGCTTGGGACAAAGACAACTCTTGAGTTTTATTCGCGCGCTATTATACAATCCGAGTATTTTAATTTTAGACGAAGCCACTTCTTCTATCGACACAGAGAGTGAGCAACTCATTGAAAAAGCCATTGAAACATTGATAAAAGGTAGGACATCTATCGTGATTGCGCATCGATTGTCTACCATCCGAAAGGCCAACCAGATCCTTGTGCTGGAGCAGGGAAAAATCATTGAAAAAGGCACGCATGAGTCCTTAATGGAGCAGGGTGGATTTTATAAGGCCCTTAACGAAATGCAATTTGATCCTAAAAAGAGTACAAAAATTCTTAAATATTTGTAAATCAATCATTTAAGAGAATGCAAAACATTTTCTCAGATGCTATATTTCTGTTAAATATTATGACTTTTCAGCAGCATTATCCCTATCTTTGCCGCAAATTTTGAGATCACTATGGCATCTAGACCTATTAAATCTTTACTGGTATTGTGTTTGAGCTTGGTAACAATGTTATTTTCTGGCAATGTATTTGCCAATGAAAAAGCGGGTAGTCATGAAGCAAAAACAGAAGGACATGAAGCAAAAGCATTCAATGTGACAGAGACCATCTTAGAGCACATTAAAGATGATCATAGCTGGCATTTATGGGGACAAACTTCACTTTCTTTACCAGTGATTTTGTATACGCCAAAAGGATTTGAAGTTTTCTCTTCAGCAAAGTTCATGAACGAACACCATGAACATATTATGTACAAGGGAAACTATGATTATAAAATTATCGAGGGCAAGGTTAAGATAGTGAAGATTGTGGATGCAACAGAAGCAGTTGACGTGGAAGCATCAAAAGCTTTATGGGATTTCTCAATCACTAAAAACGTAGCCTCTTTATTTATATCCGTATTGATTCTTTTAGTGGTGCTGCTTACTGCTTCTGGTGCTTATAAAAAAACAGGGGTCACTTCTGCACCAAAAGGGGTTCAATCTTTTATGGAGCCAATTGTTTTATTTGTAAGAGATGAAGTAGCTATTCCAAATATTGGCAAAAAGAAGTTTGCAAAATACATGCCTTTTTTATTAACTATTTTCTTTTTAGTTTTAACGAATAACTTTTTAGGATTAATTCCTTTTTTCCCAGGTGGCGCCAATGTGAGTGGTAATATTGCATTTACAATGACCTTAGCAGTATGTGTTTTTGTGGTGGTTAATTTAAGTGCCAATAAAAGTTATTGGGAGCATATTTTTTGGATGCCAGGAATGCATTGGAGCATGAAGTTATTTTTAGCGCCAATTGAATTAATTGGGGTCTTCACTAAGCCTATCTCTTTAATGATTCGATTGTTCGCAAACATTACAGCAGGGCATATTCTAGTATTAAGTTTGATTTGTTTAATTTTTATATTCAAAACAGTGTATGCTTCTGCTATTGCGGTTCCATTTGCTGTCTTCATTGGGTTGATTGAATTGTTGGTGGCTTTTTTACAAGCTTATATCTTCACTATGTTGAGTGCCATGTATATTGGTATGGCAACAGAAGAACATCATCATGAAGCCCATGAACATGAAGGGCATAAAAATGTAGCACATCACTAAAAATTATTTAACTCTTTTTTCAATAACAATTAAAACGTAAAAAAATGGTAGTAGGAAGTGTTGCCGCAATTGGCGCTGGATTAGCAGCTATCGGTGCTGGAATTGGTATCGGTATGATTGGTAAGGGTGCTGTTGAAGGTATTGCTCGTCAGCCAGAAGCTGCTAACGAAATCCGTTCTAACATGATTGTTGCTGCTGCGTTCGTAGAGGCTGTTGCCTTGTTCGCTGTGG
>Ga0222712_10000577_pt1 | contig 47629 bp, 39 predicted proteins | sample C33_657DmetaG_FD_165043 | JGI IMG/M metagenome (GOLD analysis project Ga0222712, IMG submission 165043) | Estuarine water microbial communities from San Francisco Bay, California, United States - C33_657D | ecosystem: Environmental > Aquatic > Marine > Unclassified | place: USA: California... | reverse complement strand
CATCACCAAAGTAATGGAAATTATTATTTCCAAAAGCATTACTTACATCCCAGTCCCAACCACGGCTGCTTGTTTTAGAAAAGCCAGTCACCATAGAAATGTCTTGAATATTGGCTTGTATATGTGGGTTATAGCTGGTGTCTCCAGAACCTGATCTAAACATAATATCAGGTACAAAAATTAAATCGCCTTTTGAATTTACAGGAAAACGAGTAGGTCTTGCCGACCAGTTACGCGTATAAGCGTATGCGTCAGATTTTTTTGAATTAATACTTCCAAAGGCATAAAATTTAATGTCATCACCTAGGGGCACTTCCATATTGAACATTGCTCCTATAGAATTCATTGAACCATCTCCAAAACCTTGTCTCCAAGTATTGGTAGGCAAACCATATTTGTCTTCAATATTGGAAGAAGCTGCTTGACGAAAAGTTTTTCCTTGATCTAATACATCTAATGATAAATTAATAAATCCTCCTTTTTTTCCAATATCAAATCCTCTATTGGCAGAAACAGATTTCGTTACACCGTCAATAGGACCGCTATATAAATAGTCTTTATTATCTTTAAATTGATTGGTGTTAAATTTTTTATCATAATAACCTGCCATACCTGTAGTGATATTCCACTCGTTGGTATTTTTTCTTAAAACAATATTCATGACACCTGCAATCGCATCAGAACCATATTGTGCAGAGGCGCCATCTCTTAAAATTTCAATTCTATCTACAGCAGACATAGGAAAACCATTTAAGTCTACTCCAGAACCACCACGACCTCTTGTTCCAAATAAACCTACTAAGGCGGTGCTATGTCTACGCTTCCCATTTATTAAAACTAAGGTTTGATCAGGGCCTAAACCTCTTAGTGTACCTATATCTACGTGGTCTGCACCATCTGCTCCCGATTGTTTATTATAGTTAAAGGAAGGGGCTACAAAATTTAAAGTAGAAGTTAAATCCATTCTCGCCGTATTCATTCCAACATCTGTTAATTTAATTACATCAACAGGCACTGGCGATTCTGTTTTAACACGACCCGCACCTCTAGATCCCACAAGAATTACATCTTGTAAGTCGGAAGTACTTGCTGTTAAAATAATATTCATAGCATTACCAACAGCCAATTGTTTTTTTGATTCAAAACCAATTGAGCTAAATTCTATTACATCATTGGTATTGGCTGCAATAGTGAAGGAACCATTTTTATTGGAAGTGGTTACTGTTTTTGAATTTGCTACTCTAATAGTAACACCTTCAAGTGCATTGCCTTTTGAATCACTAACGACTCCTTTTATGGTTTGGTTTTGAGCAAAACTGTTTAGGGTGAAAAGGGAGAAAAATACCAAAAACAGGGGGGTTAATTTTGCACGCATGTGGTTTGATTTGTTATCAATTTACAACTTTTTCAGGTTTTATGATTTATACGCTATAATTAATTACTTTTATTGAGCATAAAGCATCAATTTTTACCCCATGGAGGCAATTTTAAAACACATTGAAAATCTATATAATACCATTCATTCCCATCCTTGGGACCGAATTCAGAAAATACCTCAAAGTGGAGGGGATCGTATCTATTTTAGAATAAGTCAGGGGGAGAAGTCTTGGATTGCTACTTATAATTTAAATATTAAAGAGAATCAGACCTTTATTTACTTCGCTAATTATTTTTATGAAAAGGGGATGCCTGTTCCTAAAATATTGGCGGTAAACGAATCTTGTAATACTTATTTGCAAGAAGATGTGGGGGCCGTTTCTTTACTAGATGTTTTAGAGCAAGAAGGAAAAACGGATGCAGTATTTACATTGTTTCAAAAAAGTTTAACCGCTTTAGCTAAATTACAAATTGAGGGTGCCAAGGGTTTAGATTATTCTAAATGTTTAACCTCAAAATATTTTGGAAAGCATTCTATTTTAACCGACTTACTTTATTATAAGTATTATTTTTTGGACACTTTGCAATATGCTTATGATAAACAAGCTTTAATAGATGAATTTGAAATACTAAGCGATCAGTTAGCGGTTAGTCATTTTGATAATTTTATGTTCCGCGATTTTCAGAGCAGAAATATTATGGTGCAAAATGGAGAAGTGTATTTTATAGACTTCCAAGGCGGTATGCAAGGTGGACTGCCTTATGACGTGGCTTCCTTGTTATGGCAGGCCAAGGCAGGGCTATCCAATGAATGGAAAGAAAAATTATTAGATCATTATATTGCTGAATTACAAAAATTATTACCGAGCCCCTTAGAAGCAAAAGACTTTAAAAAACAATACAATGGTTTTGTTTTATTAAGACTATTACAAGTTTTAGGCGCTTATGGTTTTAGAGGTTTGTTTGAAAGAAAGGCGCACTTCTTAACCAGCATACCTTTGGGTTTAGAAAATTTAAAAAGTTTTTTAAAGACCTACTCCTTAGACAAAGACACGCCTGTTTTTGCTTCCATTTTAGATTGGATGGTAAGTGAAGAAGTGATTGAGCGTTTTACTCCGCCAACAGCAAATGCCAATACACCTTTAGTAATTACTATAAATAGCTTTAGTTATAAAAAAGGAATTCCTGCCGATGACTCTGATAATGGCGGTGGCTTTGTATTTGATATGCGTGGTATTTTAAATCCGGGAAGAGTAGAAGAGTATAAAAAACAATCGGGATTAGATAAACCTGTGCAAGATTTTTTAGAACAAAGAACAAAAATGAACGGATTTTTAAATAGTGTTTGGGATTTAATAGATATTACCGTAGAAGATTATTTAAAAAGAGGGTTCACTTCACTACATATTAATTTTGGCTGTACAGGTGGACAACATCGCAGTGTATTTGCAGCTGAACAAACTGCCAGACATCTTAGAAATAAATACAAGATCAAAGTATTGCTAGCACATACCAATATAGAAAATTGGGTTAAATAATATTTGCATGAAAGCCATGATATTAGCAGCAGGATTAGGTACGAGGCTAAAGCCTTTTACCGATTTTCATCCCAAGGCCTTAGCCATGGTGAATGGAAAATCTTTGTTGCAAAGAAATATAGAATACCTGCAAGCCTTTGGTATCAATGAAGTGGCAGTGAATGTGCATCATTTTGCAGATCAAATTATAGAAGCCGTCAAAACCAATAATGGATGGGGTTCCCAGGTTTTCATTTCCGATGAAACCGCAGAAGTATTAGAAACGGGCGGTGGTGTTTTGTTTGCAAAATCTTTTTTTGAAAAAGAAGAAAATTGGCTAGTAATGAACGCCGATATTTTAACCAACTTAGATATTGATAAATTAATTGCTGCTGATAAAGTATTGTCAGAAGGGGTAGAAAATTATATTGCCACTTTAGCGGTGACCAGTAGAGTGTCCAGCAGAAATTTACTATTTACAACAGAAGGTAATTTAATAGGTTGGAGAAATAATACGACACGTGAAGAAAAATGGGCAGGGCTCAATACTACAGCACATCATGAGCATCTTATAAATCCTATTGCTAAAGCATTTAGTGGTATTCAAATAATACATCATAGCTTTTATAATACGAATTCTATGTCTGGTAAGTTTTCTTTAATAGATGCTTATTTACAAGTGGCTGCAAAGGGCAGTATTGGTTATTACGACCATAGTGATAGCATTTTATTAGATGTAGGCAAGCCTGAAAATATTGAAAAAGCAGAAAGCCTTTTCAAATAAGTATCCTTAAAATATAAGGGTACTTAAGTAATCCGCTTTAATTCTTTCAAAGCTTACTTTATACTTTAATGTATATTTTCTTTTTATCTAAGTAGTAGGCAAGTATTCCAAAAAAAGCAATAATGCTTAAGGCATATACAAAAGAGCCTACACGTAAATCGCTATTAATATTTTTACATACATGTTCGTAGAACCAAGGTAGTGCTGAAGTGTAGATAGGCTCACCTTTTTCATCTGTATGGTCCACCCATCTTAGTAAGGCTAATACACGTGGTAAAAATCCGCTAAGTACAAATACAAATAAGGGGTTCTTTCCAAATACATCGAAAAAATGACTCCATTTACCTTTGGCATTTTGGAACTCTAATAAATATATAAGCATGCCTAAACTTACCATGGCAAGTCCACTGGTATATAATACATAACTACTAGTCCATATTTTTTTATTAATGGGAAAACTAAAATCCCAAATATATCCAACGAAAATAAGTACAACACCTGTTAAAAGTAATTGTGCTAACATCTCGTAATTCTTTCCTTTTAACTGAATGTATTCACCCACTAAAAAACCAAGTATCACTTGTACAATTGCAGGTAATGTGCTTGTTAATCCTTCTGGGTCAAAGGGAACGCCTTCTCCTTTATAAATATGGGATACACCTAAAATAGCCTGGTCGATACTATTACCAAAATAGCCCGATAAACTAAATGGATGACCGGCAGCGCCTAATGCATAAGTGAGCACCCAATAAATAACGAGTATCATCATGCCAACAAATAGTGCTATGCGAGATTTCCCATAATAAATTATAATAGAGGCGAAAAAATAACATAATGCAATTCTTTGAAGTACACCTAAAATGCGCACCATTTCCCAAGGCTTAAATACTAATTCAGTGCCAGAGAATTTTACAAAAGGGCTCCAGTTTAAAAATAGTCCAATACCAAATATTAAAAGGGTACGCTTAATTATTTTAGACCAAAATTCAGCAGCACCTGCATTTTGTAATTTGGGCATTACAAAGGACATGGCATTTCCCACTGCAAATAAAAAGAAAGGAAATACTAAATCGGTGGGGGTACAACCATGCCAGCTTGCATGACCTAAAGGGCTGTATATATGTGCCCAAGAACCAGGATTATTCACTAAAATCATAAGGGCCACTGTGGCGCCTCTAAACACATCTAAAGAATAATATCTTTGCTGACTCATAGAATATTATATTATAAAAAATTTAGTAATAAATAGCCCCGTTTTAATATCTTTGTAAGATACAAATTCAGATGGGAAAAAACATATTAATTACAGGGGGAGCGGGATTTATTGGGTCGCATGTAGTGCGTTTAATGGTGACCAAATATCCTCAGTATCAAATCTTTAACTTAGATGCACTTACCTATGCAGGTAATTTGGAGAACTTAAAGGATATTGAAAAAGCAGCGAATTATCATTTTATAAAAGCCAATATTTTAGAGGCCGATTCTTTAAAAGCCATTTTTGAAAATCATGCTATTACCGATGTTATTCATTTGGCAGCCGAATCGCATGTAGATAGATCAATCGTTTCACCATTAGATTTTGTGTATACCAATGTGATTGGAACGGTGAACTTATTAAATACAGCTAAAGAATATTGGAAGGGCGATTTAAGTTATGAAAAAGCGCATGACGGTTCTTGGGAGAAAAATCGCAACCATATTTTTTACCATGTTTCAACAGACGAAGTATATGGAAGCTTAGGCAAGGAAGGTTTGTTTAAAGAAACCACTGCCTATGATCCTAACTCTCCTTATTCAGCCAGTAAAGCAGCAAGCGATCATTTTGTACGTGCGTATGGAGAAACTTATCATTTACCATATGTTGTTTCTAACTGCTCTAATAACTATGGGCCTAATCATTTTCCAGAAAAATTAATTCCTTTATTTATTCATAATATTATCAATAAAAAAGCATTACCTGTTTATGGCGATGGCTTGTATACCCGTGATTGGTTATATGTTATAGACCATGCCCGTGCCATTGATATTATTTTTCATCAAGGAAAAAATGGCGACACTTATAACATTGGTGGATTCAATGAATGGACCAATATTGATTTAGTAAAATTAATGTGCTCTCAAATGGATGTGAAACTAGGCAGAGCCAAAGGGGAAAGTGAGTCTTTAATTACTTATGTAAAAGACCGACCAGGCCATGACCGTAGATATGCCATCGATGCCACTAAATTAAATAAAGAATTAGGTTGGAGCCCATCCGTCACTTTTGAGCAAGGTTTGGCTGCCACCATTGATTGGTATTTGAATAATGGTCCTTGGTTAGAAAATGTAACTAGCGGTTCTTATCAAACTTATTATAACTCCATGTACTCAAATAGATAAGATTCAAAGAATGAAAATAGAAGCGACACCCTTACAAGATTGTTTTATAATTCACGACACAGTGCATGGCGATGCGAGAGGTTATTTTATTGAAACTTTTAACCAAAGAGATTTTAATGCAGCCAGTGGTTTAGATATTGTATTTGTACAAGACAATCAATCTAGATCAAGCAAAGGGGTTTTAAGAGGTTTACATATGCAAAGAGGCGCTTCTGCACAAGCCAAGCTAGTAAGGGTTTTAGAAGGGGCAGTATTAGATGTGGTTGTAGATTTAAGAAAAGGTTCTCCTAGCTTTGGCCAGCATTTTACCATTGAATTAACTGCAGAAAATCATAAACAATTTTTTGTACCTGCCGGATTTGCACATGGCTTTGTGGTATTGAGCGAGTCGGCTACTTTCTTTTATAAAGTAGATAAGTTTTATGAGCCAGGCAATGAAGTAGGCATTATGTATAATGATAAGGACTTAAACATTGATTGGAAATTACCAAGTTCAGAATTAACATTTTCAGAAAAAGATAAAACATTAGGAAGCTTTGCTGAATATGCAGCGAGTTTATAAATTTTTTAAATAGTTTATTTATGAAAGGAATTATATTAGCAGGCGGATCAGGTACTAGGTTGTATCCTATTACCAAGGGTATCAGTAAGCAATTAATGCCTATCTATGATAAGCCCATGATTTATTATCCTTTATCTGTATTATTATTAGCGGGCATCAAGGATATTTTAATCATCACTACACCTGAGGACAGCGATCAATTCAAAAGATTATTAGGCGATGGTGCTGAGATAGGTTGTTCTTTTCATTATGCAGTACAAGCAGTGCCTAATGGACTAGCGCAAGCCTTTGTGATTGGTGCCGATTTTATTGGAAAGGATAAAGTAGCCTTAATATTAGGGGATAATATTTTTTATGGTGCAGGTTTTAGTAAACTAGTACAATCTTTCAATGATGTAAACGGTGCTGCGGTATTTGCTTATGAAGTAAATGATCCTGAGCGTTATGGTGTGGTAGAGTTTGATGCAAATAACAATGCACTTTCTTTAGAGGAAAAACCAAAGCAACCAAAGTCCAATTATGCCGTGCCTGGTTTATATTTTTATGATAATGAGGTGGTAGAGATTGCTAAAAACATACCTGCTTCTCCAAGAGGGGAATATGAAATTACAGATGTCAATAAAGTATATTTAGAACGTAAAAAATTACAAGTGGGTATTATGAATCGTGGAACCGCTTGGTTAGATACAGGTACTTTTGACTCCTATGCCGATGCCTGTGAATTTGTAAGGGTGATTGAGAAAAGACAAAGCCAAAAAATTGGTTGTATAGAAGAAGTAGCCTATCGTATGGGCTTTATTGATAAGGCTCAATTACTAGTCCTGGCTGATAAATATGCCAAAAGTGGCTATGGGGAATATCTTAGACAGTTAAAAAAGTAGATTTCTACCAGTTTGTATCATACATTTTCTGTTTTCTTAAAGAAAAACTGAACAATTTTATAAATATGTTGTTCTTATGGTATGTCAACTTATTCAATCAAGGATTTAGAGCAAATTTCTGGGATCAAGGCCCATACCATTCGTATTTGGGAGCAGCGCTATAAGTTTCTGCAACCCTCTCGTACTGAGACGAATATAAGAACCTATTCAGCCGTTGAATTAAAAACTATTTTAAACGTTTCGTTTTTAAATAAATACGGGTTTAAAATTTCACATATTGACAAGATGAGTCCTGATCAAATGGAAGAAAAAATTCTTACCATTAATCAGATGGATGCTCAGAAGGAAAGGGTAGTGAACAATTTGATTAAGGATATGGTTTCATTGAACATGCCGGCCTTTGAACAACAACTTGATAATTATATAGCACAAAAGGGTATTGAAAAAACAATCATAGAAATTATCTTCTCTTTTTTAGAAAGAGTGGGTATACTATGGATGACAAATCATATCAATCCAGCACAGGAGCACCTTGCCACCAATATTTTAAGACAGAAAATTATTTATGGCATTGAAAAGTTACCACCAGTGCATAAATATACAAAGAGGGTTGCTTTATTTTTACCTGAAGCAGAATACCATGAATTAGGAATTTTATATGTTCATTTTTTATTGAAACAAAACGGGGTCTATGTAGATTATTTAGGAACTAATATTCCTATTGGTGATCTTGACTATTTAGTTCGTAAGACATCTCCTAATTATGTATTTTGTCATATCACTTCTCCCGCTAAGAAATTTAAATTAGATAAGTTTTTAGAAGGTCTATCTCAAATAAATAAAAACTCTCCAGTCATATTATCAGGTCAAATTGTAAGAGACTATAAAGGGCAAGTAGCTCCCAATATCTCTATTAAACGTAGCTTAGCTGAGACCATTCAGTTCATGAATACCATTTAGATTTTAATTTTCTTCCATTTTTCAATTTTTACCTTAGGATCTTGTCTTGCTTAAGACATTGATATTCAAATTTTTATATTTAAAATAGGTAAAATAGGGTCATTTTGGGGCTTACCAGATCCGAAATGTTTAATATTTTTTTAAAAATATTAAACAAAAATAATTTTTGAATTCAATATTTTGTTTAGCTTTGGTCTCTTAAAGTTAAACAGAACTATATGTCAACAGCAGAATTCTCCTTACTACTCACTGAAAATGCCGATTTTCTAAAGCCTTTTGCCATTAATTTGACAAAGGATCATGAAACAGCCAAGGATTTATTTCAAGAAACCTTGTACAGAGCTTTGTCTAATAAAGACAAGTATAATGTAGGTACAAATATCAAGGCCTGGTTGTATACTATTATGCGTAATATCTTTATTAATGATTACCGTAAAAAAGCAAAACAGTCGGTGGTTTTGGACAATTCACCCAACGATTTTTTAATTGATCAAACTAGAACAAAGGTTTTGAATGATGGAGTGACTAACTTAAATTTGAGAGAAGTAAAGCAGCTTATTTACGACTTGCCTGAATTATTTAGAACGCCTTTTAATTTATATTTCGAAGGGTATAAATATAATGAAATTGCAGAAGAATTAAATGAGCCATTAGGCACCATTAAAAGTCGAATTCACTTTGCTAGAAAAATTTTAAAACAGAAAATTCAACGATACTAAACGATGTCCACCTCTTCTAAAAAAGCATTAGTGATTGGTGCTGGTTTTGCTGGCATGTCAGTAGCTACTTTTTTAGCAAAGAAAGGATGGTCCGTAACTGTTATTGAAAAACATAATTTACCTGGAGGCCGCGCAAGAAAATTTGAAGCCGAAGGTTTTACATTTGATATGGGTCCAAGTTGGTATTGGATGCCCGACGTATTTGAAAGGTATTTTGCAGCCTTCGGAAAAAAAGTTTCCGATTTTTACAAATTAAAAAGACTAGACCCCTCTTACCGTGTTTACTTTGATGAAACGCATTGGGATATGCCCGCTAATTATACTGAATTAGCAGCTTTATTAGAAAGCGTAGAACCCGGTGCTGCCAAGGCTTTGGATCAATTCATGGAGGAAGCCAAATACAAATATGATATTGGTGTGGGTAAACTTGTTCATCAGCCGGGTATTTCTTTAAAAGAATTTATTGACATAGATTTAATCAAGGGTATTTTTAAATTAGATGTATTTCAATCTATGAAAAAACATGTAGCTCGTTTTTTCAAACATCCTTATATACAAACCTTAATGGAGTTTCCGGTTTTGTTTTTAGGAGCCCTTCCACAAAATACACCTGCTTTATATAGTTTAATGAACTATGCCGATATCAAAGGAGGTACTTGGTATCCAGAATTCGGTATGTATAGTATTGTGCAAGCTATGTATGATACGGCTATAGCCCAAGGCGTTCAATTTCAATTTTCTGAAGAAGCTTTACAAATTGAAGTCGTTAATGGAGTGGCGCAGTCTTGCTACACTAAATCAAGTGTTAGTGGTGAGCAAAAGCATTATGAATTTGATGTAGTTATTGGGGCTGGCGATTATCATCATATTGAAACAAAACTATTAACAAGTAAATACCAATCTTATACTGCTAGTTACTGGGATACCCGCACTATGGCACCTAGTTCATTATTATATTATGTGGGATTGAATAAAAAATTAACGGGTGTGACGCATCACTCTTTATTTTTCGATACCGATTTTGCTATTCATGGTAAAGAAATTTATACCGAACCTAGTTGGCCCACTAAGCCTTTGTTTTATGCATCAGTTCCCTCTGTTACCGATCCTACGGTGGCACCAGTAGGTAGTGAAAATTTATTTTTATTAATTCCAGTGGCTGCTGGCTTAGAAGGAGATACCGAAGAAGTAAGAGAAAAATATTTTCAAGAACTGATAGCCCGATTGGAGCAAAGATGGGGACAGTCTATTGCAGATAGTATTGTCTATAAAAGGTCCTTTGCTGTATCCGATTTTAAAAATGATTATCATTCCTTTAAGGGGAATGCCTATGGCCTTGCCAATACGCTATTACAAACAGCTATTTTAAAGCCTTCTTGTAAAAGCAAAAAGGTGAACAACCTATATTATACGGGACAATTAACAGTACCAGGTCCTGGGGTGCCCCCAAGTTTAATTAGTGGGGAAGTGGTAGCGGAGCTTATTGATAAAAATTATATAAATTTACAACCTAGAAATGTCTGATTTAAAACTATATAATGAAGTCACTGGCTTAAGCAGTAAAACCACTACGCTATTGTATAGCTCTAGTTTTTCATCTGCTATTAAGTTACTACATGCCGACCTGCGTCAGCCTATTTATGATATTTATGGTTTTGTTAGGTTTGCCGATGAAATTGTAGATACTTTTCATGGCTATGACAAAGCCAGTTTACTAGCACAGTTTAAAAAAGATACTTATTTAGCCTTAGAACAAGGCATTAGTTTAAATCCCATTTTACACCGTTTTCAATTAACTTTTTCTAAATATAAAATTGATACAGCCTTATTAGAAGCTTTTTTAGTAAGTATGGAAATGGATCTAAATAAGCAAGAATATGATTTAGCTACTTATCAAACTTATATTTATGGAAGTGCTGAAGTAGTAGGTTTAATGTGCTTACATATTTTCTGCGAAGGCAATAAAGCGGAATTTGAAAAATTGAAACCAGCTGCTAAACATTTAGGCGCTGCTTTTCAGAAAGTTAATTTCTTGCGTGATATTAAGGCCGACTTTGAAGGTTTAGATAGAATGTATTTTCCTAATTGTGATTTTTCTAAGTTTACGCAAACAGACAAAGAAGTAATTGAAGCAGACATTCAAGCCGATTTCGAAGAAGCTTTAAGAGGCATTAAAATGCTCCCCCTGAAAGCTAGGTTTGGGGTATATGTGGCTTTTAAATATTATTATTCTTTATTTAAAAAAATAAAGAAAACGAATCATGAGGCTATTTTGAAGGCAAGAATTAGAATACCCACACCTGGAAAATTATTTATAGTAGCCAAGGCTTCACTTCGTAGTCAGTTGAATTTGTTGTAGTAAATTTGTTATACAATTTAATAAAATAGAATTTATGGTTTTTATATTAGTGATGTTGCTTACTTTTTGCATAATGGAAGGAATTACTTGGTTAACCCACCGTTATGTTATGCATGGTTTTTTATGGTATTTACACGAAGACCATCACCAACCCACAGGACATTTCTTTGAAAAGAACGATGCCTTCTTTTTAATATTTGCTATACCCAGTATGGCTTGTATATTCTATGGTAATTTCGTTGGTCCTATTTGGGTAGCGGGTATTGGAACTGGTGTTGCTATGTATGGCTTTGCTTACTTTATTGTGCATGAAGTTATTATACATCAAAGAATTAAGTGGTTTACTAAATCCAATAACCGATACATCAAAGCCATTCGTTGGGCACATAAAATGCATCATAAGCATTTACATAAAGAAGAAGGAGAAAGTTTTGGTATGTTAATCGTTGCCAAAAAATATTGGGATAAAGTGCGTCGAGACGAAGCCTTACAAAGCAATGAGTAATGCTATACTATCTAATACAAATTTAGCAAGCTACGACTATATTATAGCAGGAGCCGGCGGGGCTGGTTTATCTTTATTACATTATTTAATGGAGTCCCCGGGCTTATCTTCCAAATCCATTTTAGTTATTGACAAGTCTTTCCAAAAAACCAATGATCGTACCTGGTGTTTTTGGGATGAAAATATTTCTGCTTTTGAAAATTTAGTGCATCACCGTTGGAATACTATTTCCATTCATGCTGAAGGGTTTGATAAAGAATTACCTACAGCTCCCTTTTCTTATAAGATGATTCAGGGGATTGATTTTTACAATTCAGTGCTAAGCAAAGCAAAAACAAAAACTAATATACATTTTCAGGAAGCCACCATTCTTAATATTTCAGTTTCAGATACATCTAGTGCATCCTTATCTGAATCAAATGAAGCAATTACAAATACTAATAACTCAAATAAGAGGGCTAAAGTAGAATGGGAGGGTGGGTCTGCCATTGGAGCCTATGTTTTTTCTAGCTTACTACCTTTTCAAATGAATCAGTTAGCAACTGCTGCTGCTTATTCTAAATCCATACAGTCAAGTACTTCTTCAAATAAGCAAGTTCCTTTTTTATGGCAACATTTTAAAGGAAGGGTAGTGCAGTTTGATACACCCGTATTTAATAAAAGTGTTGCAAGGCTGATGGATTTTAATGTGCCACAACAAGGAGCCACGGCCTTTATGTATCAACTACCTTTAAATGAAAAGGAAGCCTTGGTGGAGTATACTATATTTTCAGAAAATGTTTTAGCAATTTCAGAGTACGATAAAGTACTAGATGCCTATTTAGCCAAAGCGTTTCCCGGCAGTACTTATATAACTAAGCACGATGAAATAGGCGCTATTCCAATGACGCAAATTGAATTAGCATCAAACCAAGCGCCTATATATACTATTGGTGCCTTAGGGTCTGCCATTAAAGCAAGCACAGGTTATGCTTTTCAGTTTATACAAGAGCAGTGTAAAAATATTGCCACACATTTAGCACTTGGCTTGCCTTTGCAAACCAAGGTACACAATACAAGACACCAGTTTTATGATGCAGTTTTACTAGATATTTTATTTCACCATAAAATGGAAGGCGCTGAAATATTTAAACGCATATTTGCAAAAAACGAAGCAGCTACGGTGTTTAAATTTTTATCCAATACCTCTACTATAATGGAGGACATAAAAATTATGCGTTCTTTACCTACACACATATTTTTACCAGCTGCCATTAAGGTGCTTTTACGGCGGGCTTAGAGTGTTGTCTCTTATTCTAAGACCTTTGAAATTTATTTTTCCCTAATTTTGTTTTTTCAGCCACGTAGTACAATGGATAGTACATGAGTTTCCGAAGCTCCTAATCCAGGTTCGATTCCCGGCGTGGCTACAAAGCCTGTCAAAGTTGACAGTCACAGACGCATTGCTGAATTATTTGTTCTCGAAATAAGGTATTTCGTCGTTGGATACCGACTCCTTTTCTTGCCAATAAGCAAGTGAAACAATATGTCCATCTGCAGTTTTTAACTGACGGCCAAAAATAGCATTGGTTGCATTAAAACATAAATCGGTTACACCTATTGTAAAAGTTGTAGGTGCAGGAGGAACTATTGGAGCCGCTGGTGCTGCTGGAGCTGTAGCTGGAGCTTCACCTTCAACAGGAGCTGCCACGGGTGCAGCAGGCGCTACTGGAACTGCTTTAGGGGCAGGGCTGTCCACTACCACCACTTCGTATTTATTGAATTCTAATAAAGTTTTTAAAAACTGCACACGCTCAGCACTTGCATTTTTTTCTACAATGGCACATTTGCTTGTACCTAAGTCTTCAAATTCGTGGTTCTTATTAATTGCCATAATACTTTATTTAAATACCAATACTTAATGAGTAAATATAATCGTACACCAAACTTGCTAAACCAGTAATAATAATACCTGCAATACAGATATACATAGCCAGCTGTGTAATTTTAGGAATGCTTAATTTTTGAATAGGCGTTTCATTCTCATCCATAAAAATGGCTTTTACTACTTTTAAATAATAGTAAAAAGAAACTACCATATTTAATGAAGCGAATATGATTAAGCCATAATTGTTTTTAGCAGCACCTGCCATCATTAAAAATAACTTACCAAAAAAGCCCGCTGTTGGGGGCACCCCTGCAAGTGAAAATAAAGCAATGGTTAATACCCAAGCTAAAAATGGGTTGGTTTTATAAAAGCCTTTAAAGTCTGAAATATTTTCTTTACCTGCTAAAGCGCTTACCACCGATACCACACCAAAGGCAGCAAGGTTAGAGAATACATAAATTAATACAAAGTAAACTAGTGAAGCAGATCCTGCCTGTGAGCTTCCTGAAATACCAATTAATATAAAACCAACTTGTGCAATAGAGGAGAAGGCTAGAAAGCGTTTAAAGTTATCTTGTCTTATAGCGAATAAATTCCCAATTAAAATAGTAGCTATAGATAGTACCACAAGCACACTATACCATACAGTAGCAATAGGGGTAAATACTTTATATAAAATGGAAGTGAAAGTGAATAAAACCGCTGCTTTAGAAACCACCGATAAAAATGCAGTCACGGCTACTGGAGAGCCTTCGTAAACATCGGCAGTCCAAAGGTGAAAAGGCACAGCAGATATTTTAAAAGCAAAACCAGATACCAATAAAATAAATGCAAATATTTGCATGGGGTTATTTGTAATATGCGCCGTTAAGACATCGAAGCTAAGTGTACCCGTAGTGCCATATAAAAAGGAAATACCCATTAATAAAATACCTGAAGAAAAAGCTGATGATAAAATTAATTTCATTGCAGCTTCTGATGATTTTCTTTTAGCTAAATCGAAATTAGCTGCAGCAGCTAAAGAAATGGTAGACATTTCAAGGCCTAGGTAGAACATTAATAAATTACCACTTGAAATCATAAAGAACATACCTAATAATGAGGTGAAGATTAATAAATAAAATTCAGCTAATTGCTTATGGTTTTTTAACCATGCGTAAGATTGCATGGATATAATTAATAAAGCTAGGTTTAATATATTTTTTTCTAGTACTATAAAAGCATTAGTGGTAAACATGCCATTGAAAATACCTCCTTCACTCATACCAAATAAACCAGCTGCTAAATTAACAACCAATAAGCCATTGATTAAATTTAAAATGCTTTCATTGCTTCTCTCTTTACCAATTTTAATAAATAGTAAAATAAAAATAAGTAAGCTTAGTAGAAGCTCCTGTCTTAGTAATATAAAAATGTTAGATGACATGAGGCGAAATTATTTAAGGGTAATGGCTTTATTAATGTTGATCATTAAAAAATCGGTACTAGGCATAATTAATTGGTTAATTAAAAAGGGCGCTAATCCAATAATTAAAATTCCTATAATTAATAAACCGGCTGCTAATTTTTCATTCCAACTAGCATCGCTTAACAAAGCATGCTCATCAGAGATAGGGCCCATAATGGTTCTACCTGTGGCGCGTAATATATATACGGCAGTTACTACAATGGAGGCTGCAGATATTACTGTAGCAGCACGATATACGCCATCTGGGTTTTGCCAAGAGCCCATGAATACAGTCATCTCGGCTACAAATCCGCTGAAGCCTGGTAGGCCTAAAGAACATAAACCTGCAATCACAAATACAGTAGAGATAAAGGGCATGGCTTTTAATAAGCCCCCTAATTGTACCACCATTCTGGTATGTGTTCTGGAATAGATCATACCAATAGCAGCGAAGAATAGGGCAGTCATTAAACCATGAGATACCATTTGTATCACTGCACCGTTAATAGAAGTTTTATTCAACATGCCAATTCCAAGTATTACGAATCCGCAGTGACTAATGGAAGAGTAAGCATTGATGTATTTTAAATCGGTTTGCATCATGGTGGCGAATGCACCATAAATAATGGCAATGGTTGCTAGTAAAATAATGATCCATGAATAACTATGCGCTGCATCGGGCATTAAAGCCGCCATGCGTAAACAACCGTAGCCACCTAGTTTCATTGAAATACCTGCTAAAAACATAGAAGCTGCTGTAGGCGCCGATGCGTGACCATCGGGTACCCAAGTATGAAAAGGAAATAAAGCAGCAAAGATGCCAAAGCCTAAGAATAAAAATGGGAAGAAGAATTTTTGAACACCTAGGCTCATACCCATCTTGCCTATTTCTACCATATCAAATGTATGGGTGTTATAATAAATACCCATTAAGCCCACAAATACTAAGGCAGAGCCTGCCATTAACATTAAGGCTAGTTTCATCGCACTGTTTTCTTTTTTACCAGATCCCCAAATACCTATTAATAAAAACTTAGGAATAACGGCTACTTCTAAAAAGAAAAATAAAGTAAATAAATCTAAAGAAATAAAGAATCCATAAGCGCCCATGCTTAGTAATACCAGTAAGAAAAAATATTCTTTACTTAATTTTTCCATAGTCCAAGAAACCAGTATACCTGCCACCACAATAAGGGAGGTTAATAAAATCATCGCCAGCGCGATACCATCTATACCTATATGGTAGTTAATATTTAATGCTTTAAACCAAACAGCATTAGATTCAAACAAATGAGTAGCGGTATTCCCTGCAGCTCTTTGATCCATATACAATTTCAATAACCAGCTAGCAGTTCCCAGTTGTGCTAAAGCGCCAGCTAGTCCAATAATTCTTATTTGTGCTAATTGCTTACTCAATAAAATGAGTAAAGCCGTAAGCAAGGGTAATAAGATTAGTAAAGATAAATTCATATAAATATTTTATTTCCAGATATAAATAAATAAAACCGATAAGGCCAATACACCACCAAAGAAGTACAAGGCATAGTTTTGAACCTTACCCGATTGCAAGCCTTTAATAGCTGATGAAATTTTTGCAGTGGTGCTAGCTAATAGTAAGATAAAACCATCTACTATATTTCTGTCTGCCCAAGCAATAGGTTGTCCTATGAGTGGAAAGACAATTTTTTTAGTGATAAACAAATACAATTCATCTACATAAAACTTTTTATTAGCGGCTCTATAAAAGCCACCAAATACAGCTACTGCTTTATCTGACTTTGTATTTTCTTTTTTATAAAAACTAGCAGACAGTAAAATAGCAATAATGGATAAGGCCACAGGTGCAATAGAAAATACCATATCAATATGGGTTTCTAGGGCAGCACCATCGGAAGTGATAAACTGAGAGAAAGGAATAAAGCCCACACCCACTGCACAAGCAGCTAAAATAATTAAAGGTAGTTTCATAGTCCAAGTACCTTCGCCATGGTCGTGCGCATCGTCGTGACCAGCACTGTGCGCTTTTGCAGGCGCTTCCTTGCTCCAGAAAATATTAAAATACAAACGGAACATATAAAAACTTGTAAGTGCTGCTGTAAATAAGGCCACTCCATAAATTAATTTATTCTCATGAAAAGCGGCCGTCAATATTTCTTCCTTACTAAAAAATCCTGCAAAAGGAGGAATACCAGCAATAGCTAAACAAGCAATTAAAAAAGCTGCATGCGTGATGGGCATTAATTTTCTTAATCCACCCATATCTTTCATTTCATTGCTATGAACCATATGTATAACCGAGCCTGCGCCTAAGAATAATAAACTCTTAAAGAATGCATGCGTAAATAAATGAAACATAGAAGCCATATAGCCTAATCCATTTTCTCCACCATTTTTTGAAATACCTAAGGCAAACATCATATAACCAATTTGCGACATAGTAGAATAAGCAAGTACTCTTTTTATATCGGTTTGTGTACATGCAATAATGGCTGCAAGAAGTGCTGAAAAAGCACCTACATAAGTGACAATGGTTAAAGCAGCTTCATCCATGGAGAAGATGGGAAATAATCTAGCTACTAAATAAACACCCGCTACTACCATGGTAGCTGCGTGAATTAATGCCGATACTGGAGTTGGTCCTTCCATGGCATCGGGCAACCAAATATGCAAAGGAAACATAGCCGACTTTCCTGCGCCACCCATAAATATTAAAGTAAGTCCCCAAGTAAGCATACTAGCCCCTAAAAAGCTAGCACTTGTTATGCTTAAAAATTCAGGAGACTGAGCCGATGTAAATTTCTCTATCAACAATCCAATATCTAAAGTACCTCCGTAGAAGCCCATAATCATAATGCCTATTAAAAAGCCTAAATCGGCAAAGCGTGTTACAATAAATGCTTTTTTAGAAGCCGCTACAGCTGAAGGTTTATTAAAGTAGTAACCAATTAATAAGAAACTAGATACACCCACTAATTCCCAGAACATATACACTTGGAAAATATTAACAGATAATATTAAACCCAACATAGAGAAGGTGAATAAAGACAAGAAGGCGTAGTAAGTAGCAAAGCGCTCTTCCCCTTTCATATAACCTAAACTAAATACATGCACCATTAAAGAAACAGAAGTGACCACGATAAGCATCATGACTGAAATAGGATCTACTATTACGCCCATATCAATAGAGACATTGGGGCTAAACTGTAACCAAGTATATTTTAAGGCAATAATTTTTTGATACACCCCGTTTACTTTCCCATCTAGAAAAAAGTATTGCTTAGCAGCTACAAAAGATAGGATGGTAGAAGTTAATAGGGAAGCAGTAGAAATAATACCTGCTGTTTTAGCAAAGTATTTGCGTCCGAATAAACCTAATACTACAAAGGTAGCTAGAGGTAATAAAGGAATCCAAAGTATATATAAGTAGTTTGACATAATTAAAATTTCATTTCTGTTGCATCGTCTACATCAATAGATTGATGACTGCGATATAAATTAATGATAATGGCAATGGCCACCGCGGCTTCCGCTGCTGCAATGGTGATGATAAATAAAGAAAAGAATAAACCATCTAGTTTATCGGGGAATAAATATTTATTAAAAGCAACAAAATTAATATTCACGCTATTAAGCATAAGTTCAATAGACATTAACATAGTAATTAAGTTTCTTCTAGTAAATAATCCATACATGCCTATAAAAAATAGGGCAGTGCTTAGAAAAAGTATATGGGTTAAGGGTACTTCATTCATAGTATTAATCCTCCTTTTTGTTTAGGTGAACAATATCAGCACTTGTGGGCTTCATGGCAATTACAATACAACCTACCATGGCAGCTAATAATAACATACTCACTACCTCAAAAGGTAAAATAAAACCATGTGAAGTGGTGCTTAGCATTTGAGTACCAATTTCACTTACACTGGTATTAAAAGGTTGTGATGATAAAGTATTGAATCCGTAATGATTGATTAAATTAAAAGTAAAAGCAATGCCTAGCAAAGCAGCCAATGCAGAAAAAATAATTTTACTTGTGGCAGGCTTAGCCATTTCCTTACCCGATTGTTGGGTTAAGAAAATAGAGAAGATAATTAAGACTACAATTCCTCCTACATACACTACAATTTGAATGGCTGCAATAAATTCTACTTGCATCCAAAAATAAAGCGCTGCAATACCTACTAAAGAAAATAACAACCAAATGGCTGATCGAAATATTTTAAGTGTAGTCACGGCTAATAATGCCGCACCTAATATAAGTGTAGCAATGGCGTAAAATATGATGGCTGATGTATTCATTATTCTATTCCCTCCCTTATTTTAGATCCTGGTTGATTTAATACTTTGGTTAATTTGGTTCTATCAAAAACGCTGTGTTCAAAATTAGGCGCCATTTTAATCGCATCACTTGGGCAGGCCACCACACATAAATTACACATGGTACAAAGCTCTAGTCGATATACTAAAGCGTCAATGGCTTTTTTCTTTTTGCCTTCTGGTGATACTTCAAACTTTGTTACTACTTTAATAGTTCCATTCGGACATGCTAGTTCACAAGCTGTACAACCAGTACAAGCATGTTCATTTTGAGCGTCATGCGGCATGACTACTTCGCCTTTAAACCTTTCTGACATTAATAAGGTGGCACGGTTGTCGGGGTACTGCTCTGTAATAATTTCTTTAGGGTGCACAAAGTAATAACCTGTTTTGCGCATTCCTTTTAACAAAGAACTTACGCCGTTCACTACATCTGCTATATATTCTTTCAAAAACATTTTCTAAATTATTTAATATTAAAAATGCCAACCTAGTATTGCAATAATTGCTACTAATAAAAGGTTAAACAAACTTATCGGTAATAAATATTTCCATTCTAAATTTAATAATTGATCTACGCGCAGTCTTGGGAAGGTCCATCTAAACCACATAATCAAAAAGATCAAGAAAAATGTTTTTCCCATAAACCAAACTGAAGAGGGGATATAATCCATGATATGATTGAATGCTGCCCAGTTACCAATATGTAGTGGCATCCATCCTCCAAAAAACAAAGTAGCCCCAATAGCACAAACAATAAATATGTTAATGTATTCTGCTAAAAAGAATAAGGCAAAACGCATACCTGAATATTCGGTATGAAAACCTGCTGTTAATTCCGACTCTGCTTCTGCTAAGTCAAAAGGTGCACGATTGGTTTCAGCAGTAACTGCAATAATGTATAAAACAAAAGCAATGATAGCAGGAATATGTCCTTTAAATATCCACCAACCATTTTCTTGTGCTTTCACAATTTCAGAAATTTGTAAACTACCCGTAAGTACCACAATGGTTAATACTGCAAAGCCAGCAGACAATTCATAGCTTACAATTTGAGCACCACTGCGCATAGCACCTAATAAAGAATACTTATTATTACTTGCCCAGCCTGCCATTAATATACCAATTACGGATAAAGAAGAAACCGAGGAGATATATAAGACCCCAATATTAATATCCCAGATTTGAAAGTTCTTCGCAAATGCAATGGGTGCTAATAATAACATACCCACCATCATAACCACAAAAGGGGCTAGGTTGAATAAAAATTTATCAGCCATATCGGGCACCAAGCCTTCTTTCATTATTAATTTCAAAGTATCGGCCACCGTTTGAAACATTCCTCCAGGTCCAACACGGTTCGGTCCCAAACGAATTTGAATATGCGCAGCTACCTTTCTTTCCATAAGTACCAACACCAAACCTAATATGGCAAATAAACTTATAGCTAACAAAATAACAATGACACATTCCATTGCGAGTGCCATGCTGGGATTAAACTTCATAAATAACCAATCTTGAACACTGGTTGTAATTCCTTCTAAACTAAACATGCGTTTCTGTTTTATATAACTTACAATTCAAACTATATTTTATTCGAATATTATTCTATATCTATCCTATCTATCAATATCAGGTATCACTAAGTCAAGTGTACCCATACTTGCCATTAAGTCCCCAATCTTACTTCCTGCTGCAATATGATTCAGTACAGATAAGTTCGAAAATCCTGGAGACCTGAATTTAATTCTATGTGGAGTAGTGCCGCCTTCGCTTACTACATACACCCCAAATTCACCTCTAGCCGTTTCTACTCTTGTATAAAATTCACCCTTAGGTAGTTTTAATACATTTTTTGTTTTGCCAACAAAATCTCCTTCTGGAATATTGTCAATGAGTTGTTCAATAATGCGAATTGATTGATTCATTTCTTTCACGCGCACTATATAACGAGCAAATGAATCGCCCGCCGTTTCAATTACTTCATCAAATTCTACTTTATCATAAACTTCGTAAGGATAAAGTTTTCTGATATCACAACTTACACCACTAGCTCTTGCTACTGGGCCTGTGCAACCATAAGAAATAGCATCTTCTGCAGTTAATATTCCTACGCCCTTGGTTCTGCTTTGGAAAATAACATTGTTGGTGACTAAATCTTCGTACTCGGTTACTTTAGATTTGAATTGTGTGATAAAGGCTTTTACTTTCTTTTGAAAATCGGGATGAATATCATACATCAATCCACCGGGTACAATATAGTTCATGGTTAATCTTGCACCGCAGGTATCTTCCATAATATCGGTGATCATTTCTCTTTCTCTAAATGCGTAAAAGAAAGGCGTGAAAGCGCCTAAGTCCATGGCCATCGCACCTAACCAAAGTTCATGAGAGGCGATACGTGTTAATTCACTTAAAATTACACGCACATATTTAGCACGGTCTGGTACTTCAATAGCCATTCCTTTTTCAACGAGTAATGCGCAGCCTAAATTATTAATGTGAGAGGATAAGTAATCCATTCTGCTTGTCACATAAATAAATTGACGATACGTTAAACTCTCGCACATTTTTTCAATAGAGCGGTGGATATAACCTAAATGCGGTTCAATTTTTTTTATGGTCTCTCCATTTAAAGTAACCACTAAATGAAGTACACCATGGGTGGCAGGGTGTTGAGGTCCCATATTAATGACTAGTTCGCCATCGGCACCTAATTCACTGGTATCTTTTAGTATTTCAGTTTGATTGTACATCTGCCTATTATAATTTTATCATGTTGATAGGATCTTCAAAATCTTTTCTTAATGGAAATCCTTTGAAATCATCTTCCAATATTAATTTTCTTAAGTCGGGGTGGTTCGTGAAATTGACGCCAAACATTTCAAATACTTCACGCTCTAAAAATTCTGCGGTTCTCCAAATGTCACAAACTGTTTCAATAACAGGAGTATCTCTATTTACATTTGCTTTAATAACAATGCTTTGACGATGCGTGGTAGCAGATAAATGATACACCATTGTCAAATGTGTTTTAAAATCAACACAGGTTAGACAAAACAAATAGTTCATTTGCATTTTGCCTGTTCTTAAATCTGCCATCAATGGCTTTAAGGCAGTAGGTTCTACTAATATATTCAACCATTCGCCTGTTTCATCGTAAGTGGCTGCTGGGGCAAGAGTGCTGATGTATTCTTTTATTTCTTCGTTGGTCATTGTTGTATTTTTTCTATACTTTAAATTCTCCTCTAATTTGTTCGCGTGTCATGCCTAATTTAATTTTCTCTTGCAAGGAAATTAAAGAGTGTAACAATGCTTCGGGGCGAGGAGGGCAACCAGGAATGTACACATCCACTGGAATAATATGATCGGCGCCTTTCACCACAGAATAAGTGTTGTAAAAAAACGGGCCACCACTAATAGCACAAGCGCCCATGGCAATTACATATTTAGGATCGGCCATTTGATCGTATAATCTTTTTAAGACGGGCGCCATTTTATTTACAATGGTACCTGCTATAATAATAACATCGGCTTGACGCGGTGAGGCTCTTGCTACTTCAAAACCAAAACGAGAAAAATCATATTTGGCAGAAGCAGTAGACATCATTTCAATACCACAACAACTTGTGGCAAAAGACAAAGGCCATAAAGAATTGGAACGCGCCCAATTTATAATACTATCAAAAGTACTAACCACAATACCACCACCTGGTGTATCGTGCACGATACCTGGAAAAGGTTCGTTGCCTGCTATTTTTTCTTTTAACTCCATTTTAATGCACCTTTTTTATGAGCGTATAAAAAGCCCATGAATAATATAAATATGAAAACGATAATTTCAACTAAGGCAACCATGCCTACTTTTTTAACTACCACGGCCCATGGGTATAAAAACACCAATTCCACATCAAAAATTAAAAATAGTAAGGCAAATAAGTAATAGCCCACATTGAACTGATGCCAAGGGGAAGTGTCGGTGGGAATACCGCACTCATAGGCCTGACCTTTTTGAGGATTTTTGCTTCCTTTTACTAGAATTTTTCCCACTAAAATACCACCAGCAGAAAAAGCAATAGCGGCAATTAATAAGGCAATTAATGAAATAGCACCCATAGTATTTTTGGTATAAAAATGATGCTGTAAAGTAGCAATAAAACGGCTAATAAAACCCTAGGTAATCCACATATAATCCACGCTTTACGCGATTTTGTTAAAGTAGAACCCTAGGTCTGATAAATATCATCCCATAACTGTAAAAACAAAGGTTTTTTCCTAGAATTTGAAGGATAAACTGCTGCCCCAAATGGCAGGGTCTCCCAGGTGCACTGCGCCAAAATCATAGCCATAAGAAATATACTTGGTACCTGCTAGGTTTTTAGCCCAAAAATAGAGCGCTATTTTTTCAGTTTCAATACCTGCTTTTGCATTCAATAATTGATAAGGTGTTTGCTCAATGGTATTGGCGAGATCAAAATAGGTAGTGCCAATATATTTCCATTCAGCCCTTGTCATTATTTTTAATTTTGCATTTAGAGGAAAACTATATTGTGCTGCTAATAAAGAAGTAGCATTGGGAGAGAAGATAGGATGCTTGCCTGCTAAATTCAAAGTGGATCCTTGAGAAGCAATATCTAATTTATCAAAGCGTGCGTTCGTTGTTCCAAAAGAATATTGCAAGAATAAACCTTTTGCAGGGATGGCAAATATTTCTGCTTCTATTCCTTTACTTGTTAATTGTCCTGTATTTTTTGTAATAGTAATAGCATCAGGTAAAATTAAACTTGGCACTTGTGCATCTGTTATTTTGGTATAAAATAAAGCAATGTTTACAATTAATTTATTGTTCAACCAATTGTTTTTAATACCTGTTTCAAAGTTACTACTGTACTCTGGTAGGTAGCCCAAGAGTGGCGGCTGTGAAGGGTCTGAGGAGAGTGGAGATAACCCACCTGCTCTAAATCCTCTGCTGTAATTTCCATACCATACACTAGTATTATTTACTTGATAATCTAATGACAATTTTGGAGAAAGGGCATTGAAATTGGTGCGGCCTAGGGTATCTGATCTTGTTATGTATTGTTCAATACTTGGATCGTGTTGGTAAGTGCCCAATACCGATTCAGATTGATTTTCAAAATCATTTCTTAATCCTAAATTGATATTGAATTGATCGCTTAATGCATAACTAACTTGTCCATAAAATGCTAGCCCTTTTTTAATAGTGGTACTAATACTAGTGGTGCTAAACAAAGAATCTCCAATCATCATTAAATTAGCATCTATTCCAAAACGAGTAGTTTGTTTTACTGGCGCATCTTGATAAAACAAAAAAGCACCTGCGGTCCATTTGAATTTACTATTACTATAGTTGCTACTAAATTTAAAATCCTGGGTAAGCACTTTAATATTATTCCAGTTATTTCCATAATTATTGATAATAGATATGGCATCGATGGGAGAAAAATCGCCATCTATGGGGGTGGTGTAATAACGGTAGTTTTGTTGGTAAGCAGTTTGGCTACTAAAGTTAAAGCCACTACCCGCATAGCGAATAGACAAGCTGGTATTAGAGGTCTTGTCCTTCATAGTAGTGGTGCTGTTTTGATTTAAACGATAAGGGTTGCCAAGTGCATCCTCTGTTCCAAAAACCAAAGGGAAGGGCCCTTGATTCTCATTGGCATGATGTTTGAAATTTAAAACGGCACCCCAACGACTACTTGCTATATATTTTAAAAAATAATTTCCAGAAAATCCGTTTTGATTGTCATAACTAGTTTGCGTAAAATCATTGGTGTAAAAACCATCTCTTTTATTAGATAAGATAGAAGCGCCAAAAAATAATTTATCTTTTATAAGCGGCGTTTTAATGCCTGATGTAATTCTTCTTTGATTATAATTGCCTACACTAATATCGAAAAAACTAGTTTTAGTATTCGTAGGTTGTTTAGTAATAATATTTATCACGCCACCCATGGCATTTCTTCCGTACAAAGTTCCTTGTGGTCCACGAAGCACTTCAATTCTTTCAATATCGAACAAGGTTGGAATATAAGTGTCTAAACTAAATTGATTCACTCCGTCAATATAGGTTGTTACTGTAGGATCGTAAGAGCTAGTGGCAATGCCTCTTACAGAGCTCACATCTCTATTATCACCAGGGTCGGCGCTATAAACATTCGGAACAATACCCGTAATTTCTTTTGTATTCCATAAATTAAAAGCATTTACTTGTTTTGCATTTAATGAAGAAATACTTGCTGGAATTTTTTGAATTAGTTCTTCTTTTTTTTCTGCAGTTACTACTACTTCATCTAATTGATTCGTTGAAGCAATTAGCGTTATTTTTATATTCGTAGTTGTAGAATTGCTAGCTGCGTTAATATAAATTTCTTTTGAAATTTCTGCATACCCCAATGATTTTATGGAAAGAGTATAGTTGCCATTTTTTAATTCATAGAATGCAAAAAAGCCTTTTTGGTTGCTAATAGTTTGCAAGCTGGTATTTAAAATACTTATTGTAGCACCTTCAATTGAATTTCCTTTTTCATTTTGTAGAACCCCTGAAATGCTTTGCGCATTGGTGGTAATGGCTATAAAAATTCCAAGAAGGGTTAGTATTTTATTTTTAAGGGAGATAGACAAGGCTTAATTTTTAGGATGCAAATATAGGTCTTAAACCAACCTTTATGCCTTATTCTATAATTGAATTTATCATAAAGTATGTCTATATAAATGTATAACTATGATCAAATTAAATATTTATACAATAACTAGTAATGTTTGCGGTTCAATACTTATAGCTAAATCATCCATGTCTGTTTCTAAAGATTCTCCATCAATATGAAGGGGCCTTCCTTTTTTGTATTGAATGGAAATATGCTTTATGGTATGTATGCTTACTTTTTTTGATGCGTGGATGGTTTTATTAAACAATCGAATAGCAAGTAAACCTGCTTTTAAAATTGAGTGCGGTTGTATACTCACCATTTCAAGTTGTGCATCCTGTAAATCTGAATGAGGAGAGATGTAGGCATTACTTCCGAATTGGTTAGCATTAGCAATAGTGAGTGAAAAAACTTTTTCTATAGGACCCCCGTTAATTCTTATTTCAATGGGCTTGTAATTGAATAAGGTATAAATAGTAGCTTTTACATAATTTATAAAACCTCTACTACTGCCTTTGGCAAAGCGGCTTGCTACAGCTGCATCAAATCCAATACCTGTTGTACAAAAAAACATTCTGTCATTAATAATGCCTACATCAATGGCAACTTCTTTACCAGTCAAGGCTCTTGCAAGTGCTGTATCAAATTGAAGGGGTAATTGTAAATGTCTTGCTAATCCATTGCCTGAACCCATAGGAATAATGCCTAATGGAATAGTTGTTTCGGTTAATGCTGAAGCTACTTCATTAATAGTGCCATCTCCGCCAATAGCAATAATTTTTGTAGCTCTTTGTTCAATGGCTTTTTTGGCAAATTCATTGGCTTCTAATGGCTTGGTCGTTTCCCAAATAACCGAATTGGGAATCGCATGCAAGCTGGCCATCCATTGCTTTTTTTGCGCTTCTTTTTGAGTGCCTGCATTTGGATTATAGATAAAATGAATCATGAACTGCAAAATTATTTAATATCTATCATATTTGATATAATATTAGTTAGATCTTAGTTCTTTTTTGTACGAAAAACGGTATTTTAGATTGTGAAAAAACTAGTCACCATAGGTTGTTTACTATCATTGGCCATTTCTATTGGTGGCTTGCCCTTGTTTTATGCATTTCAAAAGCATTTACATAAACAAACGCAGTTTAACTATATTGAAACCCATCCAAAAGAAAAAATGGAAGGTTTGATTCACTTAACTGTTAAAGATGTAGAAAAGTTACCCGCAGGCTTTGAGTGGGAAGAAGAAAATATTGAATTTAGATTTCAGGGAATGATGTATGATGTAGTGAGTATTAAAAAGACAAATACTGAGTGGACTATTACCGCATTAGCTGATAATGTAGAAGTCTCTATTGAAAAAACAAATCAACAATTTGCGAAACAAGATCAAGAGAATCATAAAAAAGCACATAAATTATTTAAATGGGTTTTCACTCCATACGTTTCTTTAAGTAATTACGAAGGTTTAATTATTTACGATATAGCTTCAATACATTTTCCAATCATGAAGCAAGATATTATACAAAGCTGGGCAGCTTCGCCTTATTTGCCTCCTAAAGTGAACGCTTAAAAATTTAAGCGGTATTTATTTTTCACTTATTTAATTATTTTTATGTTTCACAATAATAAAATAGGGTTACTCACCTTATTATTAATAACTAGCACATTTATAAACGCGCAAGTTGTCTTGCAAAAAAAGGACAGTGTAAAAACTTTATCCGAAGTAGTGGTGTATGCCAATAAATTTCCTACTGCATCTAAAAATATTGTACAAACCATTGGTTTAATCACAGATAAAACTTTTATCAATCAACAAGCCAATACTGCCGACTTGCTTACCAATTCAGGTCAGCTCTTTGTTCAAAAAAGTCAATTAGGTGGTGGAAGCCCCGTGATTAGAGGCTTTGAGGCTAGTAGAGTACTACTAATGGTGGATGGTATTCGAATGAATTCTGCCATATTTAGAGCAGGTCATTTGCAAAATATTATTACAGTGGATAATATGATATTGGACAGAGTAGAAATTAATTATGGCCCAAGTTCTACCATGTATGGAAGTGATGCATTGGGTGGGGTGGTGAATCTTTTTACAAAGAACCCTACATTGAATACAAGTACTGCATGGAAAACAAATGGAAATGTCATTTACAGATATGCCAGTGGCCAAAATGAAAACAGACAGCATTTTGATATTAATATTGCCAATAATAAATGGGCCTACTTGACTTCCTTTACTAATAGTAGTTTTGGGGATTTGCGTCAAGGGAATAAAAGGTTAGCTGCTTATCCAGATTTTGGAAAAAGATTATTTTATGTAACAAATACAAACGGTGTGGATGTAGCAAATGATAATTCATCGCAAGTGAATATTCAAAAAACAACAGGCTACACGCAAACCGATCTTTTACAAAAAATAATTTATAAGCCATCTGCGAATGTGGAGCATTTATTAAATATTCAATTATCTAATTCTTCGAATATTAATAGATACGACCGTTTAACCGAGACAAGTAAGGGCCTGCCAGTGTATAGTGAATGGTATTATGGACCACAAGTTAGAAATATGGTTGGCTATAAATATACTGCCTCTGCCTTGAAAGGTTATTTTCAAGAGCTTACGGTGAACACCAATTATCAGCATTTAGAAGAGAGTAGAATTAGTAGAAAATTTAAATCTTCCAACAAGGATTTTAGAATAGAAAATGTAGATATTCTTGGTGTGAACGCAGATTTATTACACCAGCAAAAAAATGGGGACTTACATTTTGGGCTAGAGTCTTATTATAATATAGTGAAGTCCACTGCCTATAGAAATAATATTGTTACGAGTGTCAATAGTGCTATTACCACTCGTTATAGCGATGGTCCAACGAATATGTCTTATCAAGCTGTGTATTTGCAGCAAACAAAATACTTGGATGCGCATTGGGTATTAAATGAAGGCATTAGATTAAATATGGTTCAGTTAAATGCTCAATTTAAAGACACTAGTTTAATGCATTTTCCTTTTACAGAAGCGAAGCAATCCAATGCTGCTTTCACTGGTAATCTTGGACTAGCTTATAATGCAGAAGATGGCTACCGCTTAACATTTGGGTTAAGTAGTGGTTTTAGAGCGCCTAATATTGATGATTTAACAAAAGTATTCGATACCAAAACCGGTTATGTTGTGGTGCCTAATAAAGATTTAAAACCAGAGTATACCTATAACGCTGAAGTAAACCTTTCAAAAAGTTCAACTGCTTTTTCTTGGGGCGCTTCCTTATTTTATACTTGGTTTAAAAATGCATTAGTAGCCGATAAATTTACTTGGAATGGACAATCTAAAATTAACTATCAAGGTGTACTAAGTGATGTTTATGCTACCCAGAATAAAGCAAAGGCAATAGTATATGGTTTTAATCTGAATGGAAGATTACGCATTATGGACAATACAGATATTGCAGGAACTTATACTTATACAAAAGGAACTTATAATGATGGCTCAAAAGAAATGCCATTAGATCATATACCTCCAAGCTATGGAAGAATAGGTATAAAGCATGGTAATGAAAAATGGAATGCCGAAGTATTTAGTGTGTTCAATGGATGGAAGCGTATAGCAGATTATAATTTAAATGGAGAAGACAATGAGATTTATGCCACTAAGGATGGTATGCCTAGTTGGATGACCCTTAATTTTGCTTCCTATTATAATCCTCGAAAAAATATAAGTCTAGGCTTTCAAATAGAGAACATTACCGACCTTAACTATAGGTATTTCGCAAGTGGAATTTCTGCAGTGGGGAGGAACTATATTTTAAGTTGTAGGCTTTCATTTTAACGCCTCAAAGCCCCTACATTACTGGAGAATATTTTAACAGCAATGGCTAAAAGAATGACTCCAAAGAATTTACGAACTGCTAGTAAGCCTCCGGGCCCTAGCAGTTTTTCAATTATATTAAGCGATTTTAATACTGCATAAACAATTACTAAGTTTATAAGTATACCTAGTGCAATATATAATTCATCGAAGTTCGCTTTTAAAGACATAATAGTGGTAAGTGTTCCGCTACCTGCAATAATAGGAAAAGCAATAGGTACCACTGCACCTGAATGTGCATTTTTATCACCCTTAAAAATTTCATGACCCAATACCATTTCAAGGCCTAATAGAAATATCACAATAGAACCACCCACCGCAAACGATTTTACATCTAATCCCAGTATTTGCAAAAAGGGCTTGCCTAAAAATAAAAACAAAATCATAAGTGCTCCTGAAATTAAAGTCACTTTAAGCGATTTTATGGCCCCCGATTTTTCTTTCATGGCTATTAAGAGTGGGATAGAACCCACAATATCAATAACGGCAAATAAAGTAAAAATAACAGTAAGTAGTTGGTCGAAATGAAATTCCATAAAAAAAGCTTTGTATGAAGGTACAAAGCTTTTTTAAACTAATAAGTTATGTATTTATTATTTCAACCTTAGGCCTAACATAAGCATACGCCCCATGGCATTGTAGCCATTAATTTCTTGAAATCTAACATTGCCTATATTTTGCGCGTCGGCATATAGTACAATATGTTTACTGAATTTGTATTGAATATGTGCATTCAACAAAGTGTAGCTTTTTAAACTAACATCTTCTGCGCCGTATCCTCCTACATCGTAACGCTTACTAATATACCTAGCTGCTATACTTAAATTTAATTTTGAAGATGGCTCAAAACTCCACCCAATACCCGCTGTATTTTTAGGGCGCTTTAATAAATAATTATAAGTAATGGTATCGGTAGTGGTTACTCTGTTTTGATTGGTTTCTTGGCCATTCATTAAAGTATAGTTCAATGAAATATTATTTTTTTCATTGGCCTTCCAATTCAATTCAAGTTCCGTGCCATTTACTTTTTGCCTAATATAATTGAAGAAATTATAATCAATATAATTATAGTCTATACCATTATCTATGGTTCTATTGTAATACACCGCTCTTGCAAAAACAGTATTGGTTTTATATTCTACACCCATTTCTGTATTAAATGATTGTTCAGGTTTTAAGGCTTCGTTATAACTTAATTGGTATAATGAAGGTGCTTTATACCCGGTAGAGGCACTTGCCATGAATCGAATTTCTGAACTTAATTTATAAGAAGGGCTAATCGTAAAAGTTTGGTTGCTTCCATAACGGTTATGCTTATTCATTCTCCCACCCAATTCCAATACCCATTTATTAGAGGCATCGTTTATTAATAAAGAACTATATAAGGCTGTCTGGTATTGAAAAGTGTCTTTAAAATTATCGTTGTAAGGCCCGTATTCACTAATGGAGGCGTAGGTTTGCTGGTAAGCGCCATATCTAAAATCGCCACCAATTATCCATTGTATATTTTTTGAAATAGAGGTTGAATAAAATGCATCTGCGTAATGTGATTTACCAGTGTACTGATTGTCTTCAAAAATGGTATAGGTTTTATCAAGGCTATCGTTTTTGTATTGACGGTCCTGTGTACTTAATTGATACTGAAATTGAAAAATAGTTTTTTCTTTTTTGTATTTTAAAACTAGTCCTGTCAATTTAGTGGCATTGTTAAACTTTTCGTCTTTATCATCTTTAAAAGCGCCATAATCAATATCGGCATTATAACTTGTTTGATGGGTGGAGGCTTTCAAATTCCAGTTTTTATTTATGGCATAATTAATATTCGCAAACCAATTATTATTCTTATAACCATCTTTATCAAAATTATTTTTACCCGTTATATCTGTAGCGGAAGAAAAACCAGTAGCTGATTCATTACCAAAGCCTACTGCATAATTTAATTTTCCAATGGTATTACTGTGTTGTAAATTTAATTTTCTTGTACCATAGGATCCAGTACTAAAATCGCCTGAAAAATTAGCGATAGATTTATTTTTTGTTATAATATTAATCACTCCTCCAATGGCATCTGAGCCATACAAAGTACTTTGAGCCCCTTTTAAAATTTCAATACGCTCAATTAAATTTAAGGGCACTAAGTTTAAATCAAACTCATTACTAATCATAGAAGGGTCGCCCACCGGCATACCATCAATTAAAATTAAGGTACGGCCACTAGAAGCGCCCCTCATATATATACTAGGCACTGTTCCTGCATTGCTTAAGCTTCCTGGTAAATAAAGTCCTGCTTGTTCGTTTAAAATTTGTGCAATTGTTCTTCCAGCATTGGCTTGAAGGGTAGCTGCATTAATAACAGTCACTACTTTGCCTGTAGCATTTTGTTTTTGTTCTAGCTTGTTAGCAGTCACAATAACTTCTTCTAAATTAATGGAAGAATCCGCACTTTTTCTAAGCGTGTCTTTTAAAATAGTGGAATTTTCTTTTTGCCCAAAGAGGAGGGAGGTGGCGAAAAGGCACACCGAGAGCGTGATTAATTTTTGGCTCATTGTTTTGTTTTTTTGAGTTAACAATGAGCTTCCTGGAGAAAGAGAACCATAATTATTAGACAAGCTACCCCGCCTAAATTTTACAATCCCTGCTTTTTACCCGAAAGCTGTTGATTTTTTAAACTAGGCAGGTCTTCTGGCTTGTTCTATTTAGATGCATCCTTCCCAAATTGCTTCAGTGGATTTTTTTTGCATCAATTGCTTTTAAGCAACGAACTCACAGCTACGGGAATAGCCCCCGATTTTAACGGGATTCCCTTTTAATCATTTGCATGAACCTAATTCTGAATCAAATATAATACTTATCTATGCTTGCTGGTTTTTAATTACTAACGGCTTGTTGAAAACTTAAGCATTTTTATTATATTTATAATTCATTGACTAACTATGAAAGAAAAGCAAGGCATTAATTTTTTTAGCTTAACCATGATTGTGGTGAGTTTGGTCATTGGCATGGGTATTTTTAAAACCCCTGCCACCATTGCTGCTAAATCGGGTACGCCACTTATATTTTTTAGTGCCTGGCTTATTGGCGGTTTAATTGCTTTATTTGGAGCGCTCACTTATGCAGAAATTGGACAAAGACTTCCTGTGATGGGAGGCTATTATAAAGTATTTGCACATTGTTATCATCCGGGGGTTGGATTTACCATTAATGTTTTAATATTAATTAGTAATGCAGCATCACTAGCGGTGGTGGCATTAATTGGCGCCGACTATGTAAGTGATTTATTATTTGGACAACCTTCTGGTACTTTTTTTAATATTATAGTGGCCTCTGCTTCTGTGGGGCTTTTTTATATTGTTAATTTACTGGGATTAAAAACAAGTAGTCGAACGCAGAATATTTTAATGGTGGTAAAAATTTCTTTAATTGTACTTTTAATTTCTTCTTTATTCAAAGGTGTCACGGTCCCTCCACATGGCATTAATGAAGGAAAAATTTATACTTATGATGGAACCAATGGAGCTTTGTTATTACTAGTAAGTTTAGTTTCTGTATTTTTTACTTATGGAGGCTATCAACAAACTATTAATTTTGGATCCGAAGTAAAATCAGCTAAGACCATGCAAAGAGGAATTGTGGTGGGTATACTAGTAGTGCTGTCTTTATACTTAGCCATTAACTATACTTATATTCAAGTAATAGGTTTTGATCAAATGAAAAATGCCAATGCTATTGGTTCTTTATTATTTGAAGCTTGGTTTGGAAAATTCGGTGCCAAAGTTTTTGATTTTGCCATGGTCTTAAGTGTACTTGCCTATGTGAATGTCATATTAATGAGTAACCCGCGTGTCATGTTTGCCATGAGCGAGGATAAAGTACTACCTGCTATTTTTCAAAAGAAGCATCCTAAAACCGATGCGCTGGTTCCTGGCTTAACTGTATTTGCAATTACTACAATACTAGTTACATTTTTTGGTAAAGGTGTTGATGACGTACTTAGCTTCAGTATCTTTTTAGATTGTATGGGCATGAGCACTTCGGCCGCTACCTTACTTATATTAAGAAGAAAAAATCAGGGCGATAGCGCAGTTACTGGAGCATTAAGGAAGTGGACACCTATTTTCTGTGTGGTTTTTGTGCTATCCTATGCCTTGGTAGCCTGTGCGGTGGTGATTGATAAGCCTTATTCGGCCTTAACTGCCATTATTCTACTATGCATTGTACTTATATTATATAGAGTCTTTTATTATAAGCCTAAGCACTAAATGGCTTATTTATGACTAAAAAACCTAATTTATAGCCTTTCATCGTTGCTAATGGCTGTTCAGCGCTTGCCTTTTCCGTCTGTCTAAAAATTACTGAACTAGGCCTTTATGTACTATTTTTGTACTGTAAAAAGAGTTCTAACAATACATTACATGAAATACATAATAACTATAAGCTTATTTTTCTCTTCCATTAGCTTGATGGCACAAGAACCTACTCAGTGGGATCTAAGATCTTGTGTGGAGTATGCCATTCAGCATAATATCTCTGTTCAGCAAGCGGATGTGCAGGCAAGGCTTGCCAAACTACAGGCAGAATTGGCTAAATCCAACCGACTACCCACAATTAGTGGTTCAACAGGCATGGGTCTTAGATTAGGCCGTTCAATTGACCCCACCACCAATGGTTTCTCTAACACTCAATTTTTGTATAATAATTTTGGAGTAAACGGAGGTATGCAATTATTCAATGCAGGCAGGTTGAAAAACAGTGCCGATGCCAGCAGTTTAAGTTGGTTTGCAAGTGAAACCGATAAGCAAACCATTTCCAATGATATTTCATTGAACGTGGCTACCTTCTATTTACAAATATTATCGGCAATTGAGCAAACTGAAATTGCGAAAATTCAAATACAACAAACAAAGGAACAATTAGCTGCCACTGCTAAAAGAGTGGAAGTGGGTTTATTGCCTGAATTAAATTTATTAGAATTAGAAACACAGTTAGCGAATGATAGTAGTAGTTATATCTCTGCTATTTCTAATGTGCAACAAGGCAAATTAAATTTAATGGCCTTATTAAACTTAGACGCATCTCAAAATTTTGAAATTGTAGCGCAACCGGTTGATCAAATTAAATTACAATCCTTCGCGGATTTACAACCTGATTATGTATTTAATTATGCCTCTCAAAATTTACCGAATGTAAAAGCGGCTTCTTTAAGAGTGAAGGCGGCACAAAAAAATACTTTAGTAGCTAAGGCAAGTTTTTATCCAACTATTAGTTTTGGGTACAACTTAACTTCTAACTTTTCTAACCAGTTTAATTATATTAGTGGTTATCAGAGTAACGGATTTAGTTCACCTACTGCCACGTCCCCTTTTGTATCTGTGAATAACACCAAGTATTATGTTCAATCACCCATTTTCACCCCTGTTTCTTCAACAAGAAATTGGAGTACAGTATGGAATGGTTGGAATACACAAGTAGGTAATAACTTTGGTCAAAGTGTGGGCTTACAAATGTCCATTCCAATATTCAATGGCAATCAATCTAAAATTGCGTACAAGCAATCTAAATTGAATTTGCAAAATGTAACCTTACAAGAAGAGAATACGCAACGTAAGTTGAAACAAGATATTTACGCAGCCTATACCAATGCAGTAGTTTCTTTCAATAAATTAAATGCTACTCAAAAAGCATTGAACGCTGCTGAAAAAACTTATCAATTTGCAAGCAAAAGATATGAGTTAGGATTACTAGGCACGATAGAATTATTAAACAATCAAAATAACTACCTAAAAGCGAAAGTAAATTTTAAAACTGCTCAATACGAGTATGTATTTAGAATTAAATTATTAGAGTTTTATAAAGGGGAAGCATTAACATTATAATTAGAAAATTAAGCAGTAAAAATAAATACAATGAATAAGAAATTAATTTGGATAAGCGTTGGAGTAGTAGCCGTTATAGCGCTTTTAGTTGGATTAAAAAAAGCAGGCGTGATTGGTAAGGTAGATGGCACTGAAGTGACTACTGAAAAAGTTCAATTAAGAACTATTACCGAGTCGGTGAATGCAAGTGGTAAAGTATATCCTGAAGTGGAAGTAAAAGTAAGTCCAGATATCTCTGGTGAGATTGTAAACTTATTTGTTGAAGAAGGAGACAAGGTTACTAAAGGTCAAGTATTGGCTAAAATTTATGCCGATATTTATTCTTCTCAAAGAGACCAGGTAACAGCTAGTGTAAACCAAGTAAAGGCGCAATACGAAAACGTAAAAGCGGCATTAAGTGGTTTGAAAACTGCTTATGACAATAGTAAAGCAACCAACGAGCGTTATAAAAAATTATTTGCCGACAAAATTGTTTCAAGATCTGAATACGAGCAAACTGAACAAGCTTTTCGTTCTGCAGAGTCTTCTTATAATTCAGCAAAAGAATCTATTAAAAGTGGAGAAGCGCAAATTCAAGGTGTAAGAGCGCAATTGGCAAGAGCTGAAAAAGATCTAGCCCGAACTATCATTACTTGTCCAATGGACGGTATTATTAGTTTAATGAACGTTAAGAAAGGGGAGCGTGTGGTAGGAACAGCTCAAATGACGGGTACTGAAATGATGCGTGTAGCCGATATGAAAAGTATTGAAGTAAGAGTAGATGTGGGAGAGAATGATATTACTAAAGTTAAATTAGGCGATACTGCTTTAGTAGAAGTAGATGCTTATAATAATAGAAAGTTTAAAGGCATAGTTTATAAAATTGCCAACCCAATTACTTCTACTGCAAATACGGCAAGTTCATCTGCTGAAGTAGCTAATTATAAAGTACATATTAGATTACTTGCTGAAAGCTATACCGACTTGGTAAAAGACAATAATATTTTTCCTTTCAGACCAGGTATGACAGCAAGTGCTGATATTCAAACCAAATCAAAAGTGAATGTGGTAACTGTTCCTTTGAATGCTGTTACAACTAGAGATAAAGACGGTCAAGGAAAAGATACAAAAGTAGGTGCTGTAAAAGCAGATGATAAGCCTGCAGACAATGCGAATGCTTCGAAAGATGAAGAATTATCAGAAGTGGTATTTGTTTTAGGCAAGGACAATAAAGTGAAAATGGTGAAAGTGAAAACCGATATTCAAGACCTTAACTATATTGAAATTATTGGTTTAAAAGTAGGAGACGAGGTTATTACAGGGCCTTATAGCATCGTAAGCAAGACCTTAAAAGACGGCACCCTTGTAAAAGTGGTAACGAAGGAGAAGCTTTTTGAAGAAAAGAAATAAGAAGCTAGTAGGCTTTACTTAAATACTTAAAAAAGGGGTGCATTTCAAAAATGCACCCCTTTTTTATTTGTTTCGTATGTTTGTACTATGGAAAACAGTCGTATAGGTATTATAGGTAGTGGAAGTTGGGCTACCGCAATTGCTAAAATTGTTACAGATAACAACCATCCCATTACTTGGTGGGTGCGCCAGCAATCTAATATTGACTACTTTACAAAAAGACATCATAACCCACATTATTTAAGAAATACCTATTTCGATATTGCTAAAATTAATTTTACGGCCAGTGTACAGGCCTTAGTGGATGGGTCCGATATTATTATTATAGCAGTGCCATCTATTCATATTGAGGCAGCCTTAAAAGGTCTTGAACCAGGCTGTTTGCAAAATAAAAAAATAATTTCTGCAGTCAAAGGCGTTATTCCAAAGTATAATATTTTGTTGAATGATTATTTAGCCACCACTTTTAATTTTTCTTTAGAGAATTATTTTACTTTACTAGGCCCTAGTCATGCAGAAGAAGTAGCTGCTGAACAACTTTCTTATTTAACTTTCTCAGGTTTAGATACAAAGCAAACAGAAAATATTGCTTCCTTTTTTGCCACTGAATATATTAATACAAGAATTAATAATGATGTTTTAGGGGTGCAATATGCAGGGGTGGCTAAAAATATATATGCATTAGGTGCAGGTATTGCCCATGGTTTAGAATACGGAGATAATTTTTTAAGTGTATTTATTGCCAATGCGGCTAATGAAATGGATTGTTTATTATCAGCCATTATGAAATCTAACAATTATAAGGGAGTAGCCACTAATCATAGCGCATCGGTTTATTTAGGGGACTTGCTTGTGACTTGTTATTCTTTACATAGTAGAAATAGAACTTTTGGAAATATGATAGGCAAAGGCTACTCAGTGCGTGCTGCTGAATTAGAATTAAACATGGTGGCAGAAGGGTATAATGCTAGTAAGTGTATTATGGCAATGAATAGTTCTATTCAAGTTGAATTAACTATTATAAAAGCAGTTTATCAAATTTTGTGGGAAGGTCATGACCCAGCTACTAGTTTCAAAGAAATAGAAAAAATATTGGTCTAATGTGGTCTAGTCTAGATTAGTTATTTTTCAAGTATATATCTAGTAAGGGTTTGGTATTGTTTTAGATATTTATGCAGTTACCCTAATTATTTACAGAGAAAAAATCACTGGCAATTCCGTCGGCAAAAAACTTGGCTTCTTTGGTAAGTGCAAACCCAGTAGCTGTAGCAGTAAGTTGGTTCAGTGCTAAATACTTTGGAACAATGGATAAAACCGATTGTAAGTATTTTTCTCCAAAAACATCTTTTATATATTCAGTAGAAAAGCCTTCACTTTTTCTAAGGGCAATCATCATATACTCATTAAATTTTTCATCCTTGCTTAGGTTTTCTAATTCAAAAGGAACTAAATTATTTTTAATGGATTGAAAATAGAGTTGGTTATTGGCAATATTCCATTGTCTCTGATTTCCATTGAAAGAATGTGCAGCGGGCCCTAAACCTAAATAAGGAACTTGATTCCAATAATTACTATTGTGTTTGCTTTTGCAATTGGGCATCGCAAAATTAGATATTTCATAGTGCTCAAAACCTGCGGCGCTTAATGCATTTACAATAATTTCAAATTGCCTTGCTTGCTTAGCGCTATCAATGGCTTCTATTTCTTTTTTGGCAATCATTGAATGTAAAGCTGTTTTCTCTTCTACTGTTAAAGCATAACAAGAAATATGGTTTATATTATATTGAATAAGTGTTTTAATATCTGCTATCAATTCTTCATCACTTAAATGAGGTGTGCCATAAATTAAATCGGCACTAATGTCTTTAAAGCCTGCGGCCTGTACTATTTTTATGGCTGCATGTGATTGTTCCACACTATGTGCTCTATTCATCCATGCAAGGGAGGCTGCTTGAAAACTTTGAATACCTATGCTAAGTCTATTCACACCTAGAGTCAACCAATCGGAAGCAAGCTGCTCATTAATATCATCTGGATTGGCCTCAATGGTAAACTCAAAATGAGGGGCTAAATTAAAATTTGATTGAATGGCTTCGATAATCATTCCCAACTCGGCCTTCTTTAATAAAGAGGGGGTGCCTCCACCAAAGTAGAGCGTTTCAATAGGTCCCTTCAAGTAATTTTTCTGCATAGTTATTTCTGCAACTAAGGAGGTCGTAAATTCTTGAATATACTGGGTTTGCGTGGAAAAATGGAAATTGCAATAATGGCAAGCTTTTTTGCAAAAAGGTATATGAATGTAGATGCCTGCCATAAAAAGAGTTAAAGAACAAAGCTAACTATTAGTTACTAATTATGCATCAGGATACTTATTTTTGCAGTAGATGATTTTAAATCTCCATAAAGTTTTTTTTATACTAGGGTGTGTACTTCTAGGTGCTATCTTATCTCTAGATACTTATGCGCAACAGCCCACTACTTTAGCTGTCAAAGATACCAGTGAATTAGCTCAGGACTCCTTGCTTAAAAAGGATACTTTAATGATAAAACATATTCTGGCTTTGCCCGGCACTTATCAAAAAGCCGATGCTTGGTTTATGCAAGAGCAGTTAGAATTAAAAAAGGATAGTCTGGTGGATTATGTAAAATCTTATAAAACTTATTATAGTAATAAGAAAAATGCATTTAAGTTATATAATCAAAATTCATTAACGAATAAGGGCACGCAAATTATTTATAAAATTGAACAGCGTTATGCGGTTTCAGATAAAGACTGGTTATTTTATTTAATTGTGGGTATTATACTTATTTATGGTTTTGTAAATAATATGTATCCGCAGTATTTTCAAAAATTGTTTAGTCAATTTAGTCAGTCCTCCATGCGCATGATGCAAAATAGGGAACAGCTCTTAAATAATAGTGTTGCTTCCTTGTTATTGAATTTGTGTTTTATTTTAAGCTTTTCTTTAATGGCATCACTTCTTATTTATAACCGTCATTTATTGCCCATATCTTTTTGGCTAGTTTACTTATATATTTGTCTTTTTTTTGCAAGTCTATACCTTGGAAAATATATCTGTTTAGAAATAGCGGGCGCTATATTTAGTACGAAGGAATTAGTAAAGACCTATGTTTTCGTGGTATTCATGATAAACAAAGTACTTGGCATATTGCTCTTGCCCTTTATTCTCATTTTGGCATTCGCTAAGCCTATTTATTTTCCAGCGGCTATAATAGGGGCTGGAGGCCTTTCAGTACTGCTTTTCCTTTATCGATATTTGTTTTCACTTACCTCTGTAAGAAACAAATTACATATATCTTCCTTTCATTTTTTTCTTTACCTTTGTGCATTCGAAATACTGCCTATTATGATCTTGTATAAACTGGTGGTGCAGTATTTTGGCGGAACGTATTAAAAGCTGAATGATAAAAATGGCCATTAAAAAAATTCTTATTTCGCAAGCGCGTCCAGAAAGTGAAAAATCGCCTTATTTTGATTTGGAAAAAAAGCATAAAGTAGCACTTCATTTTCATCCCTTGATTCAACTAGTGCCCATTGCTGCAAAAGACTTCAGAAAAAACAAAATAGACATTGCTGTTTTTACCGCGGTTGTTTTCACCAGCAAACATGCTATTGACCATTTTTTTAGAACCTGCGATGAATTAAAAGTAAGTATCAATCAGGATACAAAATATTTCTGTATTACTGAATCGGTAGCGCTTTATTTACAGAAGTTTATTATGTACCGCAAGCGCAAAGTATTTTTTGGTGCAGATGGAACCAATAAAAAATTATTCGATGTGTTAAACAAACACAAGAGTAATGAAAACTTCTTATATGTGTGTAGCGAAAACCAACAAGACAATGAAATTGTGAATTGGTTAAAAGACCATGAATGTAAATTTGATTTAGGTTACATGTACAGAACCGAGTTTAGCGATATTAAAAAAGTACTAGCAGAACATAGTTTTGATGTTATATGTTTATTCACTCCAAGTGGTTTGAAAAGCTTATACCAAAACATGCCGAACTTTAAACAAAATGGAACCGCCATTGGCGCCTTTGGTTCTAGTACCTGCAAAGCAGTAGAAGAGGCAGGGCTTCAATTACATATTAAAGTACCTAGTCCTCAGACACCTAGCATGATTGCTGGCTTGGAACAATTTCTTTCCTCTAATAGTAAAAAGAAATAAATAAATTGCATTCAAATGAATGCAAGTCCAAAGCACACCAATAGTCTTATACACGAGACCAGCCCTTATTTATTACAACACGCACATAATCCAGTTCAATGGGAACCTTGGTCTGAAAATGCTTTGTCTTTAGCCAAAGAAAAGAATCAACCCATTTTATTAAGTATTGGCTATGCAGCTTGTCATTGGTGCCATGTGATGGAAAGAGAAAGTTTTGAGTCAGAAACAGTGGCCGAGTTCATGAATGCGCATTTTATTTGTATTAAAGTAGATAGAGAAGAAAGGCCCGATATTGATCATATTTATATGGATGCTTTGCAAGCCATGACAGGATCGGGAGGGTGGCCCTTGAATATTTTTTTATTACCTGATGGAAAACCATTTTATGGGGGCACTTATTTTCCACCTGTAGCCATGCCCCAAAGAGCTTCTTGGATGGATGTTTTACAAGGCGTTAAAAATGCATTTGAAAATAATTATGATAAGTTGGTAGAACAAGCCAATGAACTTACCAATCATATTGTAAGAAATGTTGTAGTACCTGTGAACTCGTCTAGTAGTATTGCATCAGGTGTAAATGACACAAACGGTATAGAAAATAATGAAGAACCACTTGCTACTAAAGAAGAAATTGAAATCATCGCTGGACGTATTTTACAACAAGCCGATACCCAGTGGGGTGGGTTTGGCAATGCGCCTAAGTTTCCGCAAACATTTGTACTACAAATGCTTTTTAGAAATTATTATTTAAATAAACATGAAGCTTCTTTAGTACATGCTATTCGCTCTATTGATAAAATGATACAAGGAGGTATTTATGATCATTTAGCAGGAGGCTTTGCAAGATATAGCACCGATGCGCAGTGGCAGGCGCCTCACTTTGAAAAAATGTTATACGATAATGCTTTACTCATTTCGGTAATTGCTGAAGCCTATCAAATCACTCAAAAAGAGTCTTATAAAAAAGTAATTGATCAAACCATTCATTTTCTGCACAACGAATTATGTAACGAGCAAGGTGCCTACTATGCAGCGCTGGATGCGGATAGTGAAGGTGTGGAAGGGAAATTTTATACTTGGTCTTACGAAGAAATAAAAAATTTATTAGACGAATCTATTTTTGAAAAATTTTGTCAATATTATCAAATTACAGAAGCGGGTAATTGGGAGCACACCAATATTTTATGGACTTTAGATGCTATGGAGCTAGGCATGCTAGATGGTTTTGAAAAAGCAAGACAAACACTTTTGCAAGCAAGAGCAAAAAAAATAAGACCAGCGCTTGATTATAAAATTATTTTAGCTTGGAATAATTTAATGATTATAGGACTTTGTAAAGCCTATGAAGCTTTAGGTAACAATGCCTACAAGCAAAAGGCAATAGATACCATGAGTTGGTTAGAGCAAAATATGTTGAATGAAAAAGAAAACTATTTTTATCATACACATACTAAGGGGCTGAATAAATCTTTTGCATTTTTAGATGACTATGCAAGTTTAATTCAAGCATATATTCATTTACAAGAAATTACAGGTGAAACTATTTATGTAGAAAAAGCAAAAAAATGGATGGACTATGTGCAATTGCATTTTCTTTCAGAAGACAAACTATTTTACTATTACACCGCTGACTATCAAAAAGACATTATTGTCAGAAAAAAAGAAACCTATGATGGGGCACAGCCAAGTGGCAACGCAATGATTTGCGCTAGTTTGTATTATTTGGGCACCTTATTTGAGATAGATAAATGGACCAATCAGGCGGAGCAAATGATCAAGTCTATGCGTAAACTTATATTGCAATATCCCTCTGCTTATAGCTATTGGGCGCAAAGTTTTTCCATCATGACCGAAGGGTACTTGTCTTTGGTGGCAGTGGGTCCGACAGTCAGAACCAATATTGAAAGCTTAGTTTCTAGGTTTTTGCCTCATAAAATGCTTGTTTTTATACCTAGAAATTTCTCTACGATACCCATGAGTTTATTAAAGCAAAGCAATGATAATCAGTTCTTTATATGTAAGAATAAAACATGCTATCCACCTGTAACTAGTCTTAATGAATTTTTAGCAAAAGTCTAACAACTAATGTTTTAATTTGCATTTCCTATTTAAGCAGTGAGAATCAATACTTTCTGCCCAAAAAAAAGGCTTATTTTTTTGATTTAAATGAAATTTAATTGAAAAAAATTCGTTCTAAAGGAGATAAGAACCGGTAAAACAAAAATATGATTACAAGATTGAAGAAATTGCCCTTTAAACTACCCTTGGTAATAGCTGCTATTATACTAGGTTCTATTAGTGTTTTATCTTTCAAAGAGGCTAAGTTCCGTTCCGATCCTTACATGGTTCAAATACCTGCAGGTTCATTTTATATGGGACCGAGTGATGAGCAAGTGGACATGTCCATGGTGAATAGAAAAAAATTAGTGTCTATTTCTGGTTTTTGGATGGACCGTACGGAAGTGACTAATCAGCAGTATCGCAAATTTGTAAAATATGTATCTGATTCCCTTAAATATTTAGCGGTTTATGCAGGTGGTGTGAATCAAGCAGAAGATACGGTGAAAGTAGATTGGAATAGAGCCCTTCGTATTAATACCAGCAGCAAGGCTGTGATAGAAAAATTAAATGAATTATTGTTAAGTCCGGATAATCGTATTCAAGGAAAAATAGAAATAGACCCAACTAAATTAATTTACAGATATTCTTATGTGGATTTAAGAGCGGCTGCTAAAACTTCTAAAGGTTTAGAACAACCCTTGAGTAATTTTTTGGTATCTCAAACAGAAGCAGTCTATCCCGATTCATTAGTATGGATGAGAGACTTCTCTTATTCTTATAACGAACCTTTTACGCGTTTATACTTTTCACATCCTTCTTACAACGATTATCCAGTAGTGGGTGTTACCTGGAAGCAAGCAGTGGCTTTCTGTCATTGGAGAACAAATAATAGTAATTTCTATTTAGACAAAGGAAATAAGAGAGACGAAAAAATTGATGGCATTTACCGCTTACCTACAGAAGCTGAATGGGAATATGCTGCAAGAGGTAATTCTAAAACCAATGCAATGTATCCATGGGGTTCTCCTTATACAAGAACCAAGGAAGGAAGATTACTTGCGAATTTTAAACCAGGTAGAGGAGATTATTTTGGATCAGATGCGAAGAACGATAATATTTATACAAGTAAAGTGCAGTCTTTTCCAGAGAACGGCTACAAATTATATGATATGGCAGGCAATGTAGCTGAATGGACAAGCTCTGTGTATTATGAGGGTGGCTATAATTTTATGGGTGATTTCAGTCCAGACTTACAATACAATGCAAAAGAGGGAGACCCTATTTCTATGAAAAGAAAAGTAACAAGAGGGGGTTCTTGGAAAGACATTGCATACAATATTCAAGTAAGTACTAGAAATTATGAATACCAAGATACGGCCAAATCTTATATTGGTTTCAGATGTGTACTTTCTATGGCACCAAGAATTAATTAATCATAACTACTAATTAAAATTATCATTTCGAATTAAATAGTATCCTATAAAATTTATAAATTTTTCAAATGTCAAATTCCATTTCGCCTAAAACCAATAAGATCATTAACGTAGTATTCTCATTAGGAGCTGCGGTAGTTATTATAGCTACATTGGCAAAAATCTTGCACCTATCCTGGGCCGATTATGCATTAATAGTTGGTTTCATCACAGAGGCTGTGATTTTTACCATTTATGCATTCTTGCCACCGCCAGAAGTAGGAGACGCAACACATGCGCCACAAGCAGGTGCAGTGGATTCAGTGATGGCGCATTTGGAAGCGGCTAAATTAGATGGTGCTGCTTTTGAAAAATTAAGTAATAGTTTTCAGCGTTTAAATGACACTGCTATGTACTTGGGTGATTTAGCAGATATGTCAAAAGCGAGTAAAGATTTTACACATAATACCAAGGATGCAGCTATTGCATTAGGTTCAATCAAGGAGGCGGCAGGTAGCGTTTCGAATAATTTAGGAAGCTTTGCATCGGCTACAGATGGTGTTAAAAACTTAAATGAACAATTTGCCATGATGAGTAAAAGCATGGAAGCCATGAATACTTATTATGCTAAGTTAACAGAAGCTTCAAATGCTATGTCAAGTTCTGCACAAGACGCGATAAGAGCAAAAGAGCAAATTGCATTACTAGCCGATAACCTTACTCAATTAAACAAAGTGTATGGCAATATGATTATTGCAATGCAAGGACGTTAATTTAATTATTCAAATTTTCATTTTTTAAAATCTAGTATACATGTCATTACCTAAGGAGCCAAGGCAGAAGATGATTAACATTATGTATATAGTGTTAACTGCGTTGTTGGCATTAAATGTATCTAGTGAAATTCTGAATGCATTTAAAACAATTGAGCAAAGTTTAAACAGTGCTAGTACTATTATAGAAAGAAAGAATGCAGATATCTATAAATCTTTGAAGGCAAAAATGTCCGACCCAAAATCGGCAGAGAAAGCTTCTATTTGGGCACCTAAAGCAGAAAAAGCACATGCCTTTGCTGACGTTATGTATACTTATTTAGAATCATTGAAACATGAGTTAAAAGTAGAATCGGGTTTAAAAACAAAGGACGGTAAAGAAGAATACAAGGAAGATGATTTAGATGCTACTTCAAGATTATTTTTAAACAGTAATGCGGGAGAATCAAAAGGGAAAGACTTATATAATAAATTAGTTCAGTTTAAGGCCGATTTATCTGCCATAGATCCTGCTATTGCTAAAGAAGTGATTCCTAATTTACCATTAGACTTATCTATTCCAGCTACTTCAAGTATTGCAGGAAAAGATGACTGGGCCTATGCTTATTTCCACATGACACCTAGTGTAGCCGCCATTACTATTTTAACTAAGTTTCAAAACGATATTCGTAATAGTGAAGCACAAGTAGCCGAGTATTGCCATAAAGAAATTGGAGAAGTAGAATTAATATATGATCAATTCAATGCCTTTGCTGCTTCTAATTCACAATACTTAATGCAAGGAGAAGAATTAGTGATTACTGCAGGGGTGGGTGCATTTAGTAGTGCAGCCAAGCCTTCTATATCTATTGATGGTGTAAACTTACCTATCACTGCAGATGGTTCAGCTATCTATAAGTCAACAGCAGGGGCACCAGGCATGAATTCAAAAAGAGTTAGAATTTCTTTTTTAAAGCCGAATGGAGAAACTGCCATCGTAGAAAAGGATGTGAAGTATACTGTAGGTACGCCCGCAGGTTTGGTGGTATCAACAGATAAAACAAGAGTATTTTATAAAGGCTTAGACAATCCATTAAGTGTAACAGGTGGGGGCGGTGCTGAAAAAATAAATGTAACTGTGGAAGGAACGGGAGCGACAGTAAGTAAAGCAGGTGCTGGTCAATACATTGTAAAGTGTACACAACTTGGCAATGTAATGGTAAATGTGAATGATGGTAAACTATCTCAAAAAATAAATATTCCTGTAAAGCGTGTGCCAGATCCTATTGCGATTATTGGTGGTAGCGCAGGAGGTAATATGCCAGCTAATAAATTCAGAGTACAACAAGGGGTGATTGCCGATTTAAGAGACTTTGTATTTGAGGGTATTAAATTCAATGTAGTTTCCTTTATTGTCATTGCCACTGGAAAAGGTTTTGATGAACCAGAAGTGGCGGAAGTAAATGGAGCGGCTTTTGCAAATGGGGCAAAGGATTTAGTAAGAAGATGTCAACCAGGCACAACAGTTACCATTGGTGAAATTAAAGTAACAGAGCCAGGAGGGGGTACTAGAAAATTAGATCAAACCATTACTTTTATATTACAGTAAGTTTCAACCTTTTTTGAAAAATACTTTTCAAAAACCTTGATAAAACTTAATCGAAAAAGTAGAAAATAATAAGACATGAAAAAATTAATATACAATACTTTGTTTTTAGTGCTTGCACTAATCATTGTAAATAGT
>Ga0222712_10000576_pt1 | contig 47672 bp, 55 predicted proteins | sample C33_657DmetaG_FD_165043 | JGI IMG/M metagenome (GOLD analysis project Ga0222712, IMG submission 165043) | Estuarine water microbial communities from San Francisco Bay, California, United States - C33_657D | ecosystem: Environmental > Aquatic > Marine > Unclassified | place: USA: California... | reverse complement strand
ATGATTGCCTTCCCGATCTATATCGGAGCAATCTCATTGATGCGAACTTTTACCGGATCCGAAGAGAGTTAGTCACTACAAATAGACTGCTCAGCGCCATCGCAGCTGCTGCATACATAGGTGACATGAGACCCATCGCTGCAATGGGTAGCCCAATAGTGTTATAGGCAAAGGCCCATCCGAGATTTGTCTTTATTGTGCGAAGAGTCTTTTTCGATAGATCGAGAGATTGAATGACACCCATTAATTCAGGGCGCATTAGGGTGATATCAGCAGTTGAAACCGCGGTATCTGTACCAGTTCCCATCGCGATACTCAGGTCAGCTTGAGCAAGAGCTGCCGCATCATTGACGCCATCTCCCACCATAAGAACCTTGTGTCCTTGGCGCTGCAGCTCCTCGACCTTTGCAATCTTCTGCTCAGGGGTGGCGCTAGCGATAATGTGCTGCGAATCAATGCCTACCTGCTTTGCAATCACTAGTGCAGAGTCTTGATGATCGCCAGTAACCAACCAGCTTTCAATACCGCGTGATCGAAGTGCAGTAAGCGTCTGATGAGCATCGCTCTTAATGACATCACCGGTGGCAAAGAGAGCGATTGCAACGCCATCAACAGCTAAGAGAGAGGTTGTGTGAGATGACGCTTTTGCCGCCTCGATTGCTTTAACCAACTCTGAATCAAGTGCCACGGTGCTGTGACTTACTGATTCAGGGGAGCCAATAATGACGACCATCGTCTTTCCGAAGGCGTTTACTCTCGCTGCAACTCCAGCACCAGGGGTCTGCATAAAGTCAGAGATTGCTAACTTCTCGGCAGATTGTCCGGCACAGTAATTTACGATTGCCTTTGCAACAGGGTGGTCATTCTGACTCTCAACTGCCATCGCAAGTGAGAGAACGCGCTTGCCATCAAGTACGCCTTCAAATGAAGAACCTAAAACCTTCTGAGCAGAGACTGGAATAACAACATCTCGCACCTGCATCTGACCATCGGTCAGCGTTCCCGTCTTATCGAGTACAACCACATCGATCTCACGTGCTGCGGAGAGAACTCGCGGTTGGCGAATGACAATGCCACGGAGCGCTCCGCGACCTGAGGCAACCAAAAGGGCAACTGGTGTGGCAAGGCCAAGGGCGCAAGGGCAGGCAATAACAAGTACTGTGATTGCAGTTGAGATAGAGAAGGTCAACGTCTTTCCTTCAATGAAATACCAGAAGGCAAAGGTTGAGATTGCAAGGGCTGCCACTGCTGGCACAAAGATTGAAGCTATGCGGTCTGCGCTCTGCTGAATCGGAGACTTGCTTGCTTGGGCGGTGACTACCATCGAGGTAATGCGCGCCATCTCGGTATCGCTACCCACACGGGTTGCTCGAACAATGATTCGTCCGTTGTTATTAAGGGCTGAGCCAATAACTCGATCTCCAGGAGCAATATCAACGGGAAGACTCTCTCCGGTGATGAGTGAGTTATCTACGGTCGTAACACCAGAAATAACTACTCCATCAGTTGCTATGCGGGCTCCAGGTTTGACGACAAATTCATCTCCCACAACAAGATGAGAGATCGGAATAACGATTTCACTGCCACTTCTAAGAACTATGACTTCTTTCTCTCCTAGTGCCAGCAGAGTTGAGAGTGCGCTACTTGCGCTGCGCTTTGCACGTGATTCAAGGTAGCGACCAAGAATTACAAAGAGAAGAACGCCTGCTGCAACTTCGGTATAGACATCGCCTTCACCTGTGTAGGTTGCATAGATTGACCAGCCAAATGCAGATATCGAGCCAAGTGAAATCAGAGAATCCATAGTGGGGTGGAAGAAGTTGCGAATCGCAGCACGATGAATTGGAAATGCAATGATAAGGATGAGTGGGGTAGTAAGCAGAAGTGCGAGCCATGATGCAAAATGGTGATCGGCATGCGGTGGAATCGGCCAATTGTTTGTGGTGAAGAGATCAAAGAGCCAGGCGCCAACAGATTCATGCCAGGACATCACCATGGAAATTGCAATTGTGGGCAGAGCGAAGATGATTGCGAAGAAAAGCGCACGAGCTGCGCCTTTGCGATGAAGGGCAGGGTCGCGACGATCTTCCAATAGAGAGGCGCTATATCCAGCAGCCTTGACCGCTCTGATAATCACCTCTGCTTTAACATCAGCGGGAGCAAGAATATGAACAGTCTCAGATGCAAAGTTCACTGATGCACTGACCCCAGGAATTGAATTGAGGCTACGCTCAACTGAGTTAACGCATGCGCTACATGTCATTCCTGTCACTGCATATGTCTGGGGAATGAGAGTAGTTCTCTTGAGGTCGATATCAACAAAGGTTTCAGCGCTCTCTGGATTCTTATGGCGCATGAGATCAATCTGAATATCTTCCACGATCTGCTTCTCTCTTCTTAGCTGCTGAAATTCTTTAGCGATGATCTAGGCTTTGAGCGCTGCAATGACGTGGGCATGGAGTGCAGCATTAGTTGAAACGCCATTTCCACCATGCGGGCCTGGCAGGCCTGCTGTGTTAGAGAAGATGCCGCCAGCTTCGGTAACAATGAGATCAAGCGCTGCCATATCCCAGAGAGCTAACTCGGGTTCGAGCGCTGCCTCCAACGCACCTTCGGCGACCAACATATGTGACCAGAAATCTCCATAGCCTCGTGTGCGCCAAGCAGAGGAGAGGAGTGATTGGAAAGGTTGGAGCATTTCGCCCCATCCTTCGAAATCGGAGTAAGAGATTGATGCATCTTCTATCTTTTCAATTCCAGATACATGGATGCGCTTTGTATCTTCATGATTGATGGTAACAAAAGCTCCGCCACCAAGATGGGCAGACCATCGACGGAATAAAGCTGGAGCACTGACCACGCTGACAACTGTTCGCTGGCCGCCATCTGGCGTGCGCTCGATGAGAGCAATAAGAGTCGCCCATGTTGGAACTCCACGTAAGAAATTCTTTGTGCCATCGATTGGATCAATGACCCAGTAGCGCTCCTTCTCAAGGCCTTCATTGCCAAACTCTTCGCCAACAATTCCATCATCAGGGCGGTGTGCATGAAGGAGAGCACGGATAGCCTGCTCTGATGACTTATCTGCATCAGTCACAGGTGTGTTATCTGGCTTTGTTGTGATTGTGAGGTCGAGAGCTTGATAGCGCTTTAAGGTAATGGAATCGGCGGCATCTGCCAGGCGATGGGCGAGGGTGAGATCCTCACCGTATGACAATGGGCTCTTTCCGTTACTGCTCATGGGGTAAGTCTACGTAACTCTTTGCATCTAAGAGGGAACGTAAACTTTCCAGACGTAATTGACGCTCAATCTGATGTTCTGGGCTCTCAATAACCCATTTATTAAGGGCGCATCCATCTTCAGCATGTGAACAGTGGGACATACAGGTAGCTGCAACCTCTGCTAAATCAGGAAATGCCTCAACGATCTCCCGTGGATCTCGATGGGCCAGACCAAATGCTCGGATTCCTGGAGTATCGATAATCCATCCTCCGCCGGGAAGGGCGAGAGCTACAGCGCTTGAAGATGTGTGGCGACCGCGGCCGGTGACATCGTTAACATCTCCAGTAAGGCGATCTGCCTCAGGAACAAGATCATTGATGAGAGTTGATTTTCCAACCCCTGAGTGGCCAACGAGAACAGAGACCTTACCGTTTAAGAGCTGTGCGATTTCTGCAACTTGTTCTGGGCGCTCTGCAATCTTTGAAGAAGTTGTCATAATCTCAACTCCGAGTGCTGCGTACTTCTCCATAAACTCTGGAACCGGTGCCACGTCAATCTTTGTCACCACGATGATTGGATGAATCTTTTCAATAAATGCACTTACTAAGAATCTATCGATAAGACCGCGACGAGGTTCTGGATTTGCAGATGCAACAACGATGAGAAGCTGATCGATATTGGCAACAATAGTGCGTTCAAGCTTGGCGGCATCATCTACCGTACGACTCAGAGAGTTAGCCCGCTCATTTACCTTAACGATGCGAGCAAGACTTCCCTCGGCACCGCTGGTGTCGCCGACAATTTCAACTGAGTCTCCAACGACTACAGATTTAGGACCTAGTTCACGTGCCTTCATTGCAACAACAAGTTGCCCTTCATTAGGACCACCTTGCAAAACGCAACCACTTCGACCGCGATCTACTGAGATAACTAGTGCGGAATGTGAATCACTATGCGATGGACGATCTTTACTGCGGCGACGCGTTGTGCGAGTTGGCCGGATACGAACATCAGACTCGTCGTATTCGCGTGGCGTCATCGAATGTCTACCATCTAGGCGAGCAGGCTCTTCCAGAGGCCGGGAAAATCAGTCAACGTCTTACGTGTAGTCGCAATATTCTCAACTTCTATACCTTCGACAACTAAGCCAATAACAGCGCCGGCAGTGGCCAGTCGGTGATCTTCATATGTGTGGAATGTTCCAGCGTGAAGTGGCGCTGGTGTGATGTGAAGAGAGGTCTCTTCCTCTCTCACATTGCCACCAAGTCCGTTGATTTCAGTGGTGAGGGCAGCTAATCGATCTGTCTCATGCAGACGTAGGTGGCCAATTCCGCGAAGGCTTGAAGGGGAGTCTGCAAGAGCGGCAAGAGCGGCAATCGAAGGCGTTAACTCTCCAACATCATGAAGGTCGATATCGATTCCCTTAATGCTTGGACCACCTGTGACCTTTAAGCCACCTTCTACAAATTCAACATGTGAACCCATGGTGGTGAAAATATCGCGCAATTGATCACCTGGCTGTGTTGTCTTACGTGGCCAATCGGTGATTGTGATCGATCCACCACAGACCATTGCGAGTGAGATAAATGGAGCAGCATTAGAGAGATCAGGTTCAATTACTAAATCAACGCCATTGAGCGCACCAGGTTCAACGCGCCATGTTTGCGCTGCTGAATCAACGGTGACAGTTGCACCAAAGTCGCGAAGCATCTGCACAGTCATTTCGATATGAGGCATTGACGGAAGTTGTCCTCCGACATGCTTGACGGTGATTCCATTGGTCATGCTTGGGCCAACCAAGAGGAGAGCTGATAAGAATTGGCTGGAAGCGCTGGCATCGATTGTTAACTCTCCACCAGGAATTGCGCCACGTGATTTCATCACCATTGGTAATGAGTAACGTCCTTCATGATCAATTTCGATTCCTAGATCTTCGAGGGCTTTAATGACAGGCCCTAGTGGGCGCTCATAGCTGCGTGCATCGCCGTCAAAGGAGATATCTCCATCAGCGAGAGCTGCAAGCGGTGGCAAGAAGCGCATCACCGTTCCAGCGTTTCCCACATCCACCTTCGCAGGACCTTTGAGACGGCCGCCGTTAGATGTTGGTGGCGTTACAACCCAGTACTCGCCACTGCTATCGCTCTTACTCTCTATAGTCAGACCCATGGCAACGAGGCCAGCGGACATCAGCTCGGAGTCGCGAGAGATGAGCGGCTTACGAATAATCGATGGCGATGATGCTTGCGCTGCGAGAATCAGGGCGCGATTGGTCACTGATTTCGAGCCGGGAATTGTGACTACTGCTTCAACGGGGGCCTTGCCGCGAAAGGGCGCAGGCCAGAGTGGATGCGTTGAAGTCATGTGCCAAGTCTACCCCGAGGCTCTTGGACTACGATTGCGAATATGTGCGGGAGATATGCGATGGCGCAGAGCGCTGAAGAGATAGTCGCCTTCTTCAATCTCGTTGAGAATGATTCCAATCCAACTCTGCCACTCAATTGGAATGTTGCACCCACCAACGATATTTACATCGTGAAGAATCGAGATCGTGAGAGCTCAGATCGAAAGCTCGATATCGCATCATGGGGGTTGATAGCTCCTTGGCAGAAGAACTTCAGTGATGCTCGCGCCGGTCAATCTCATGCAATCAACGCCCGCAGCGAGTCGATTCATGAGAAGCCAACTTTCCGAGATGCCTTTCGAACCACACGATGTTTGATACCGGTCACGGGTTATTACGAATGGGCGACCTCCCTTGGAAAATATCCACCAAAGCAACCCTTCTACATCACTAGTGAAGCCGGTAGCCCGCTCTCGATAGCTGGCATCTTTAGCACCTGGCGGAGTGAGAGTGGCCAAGAGATTCAAAGCGCCTCCATCATTACGCAAGAGGCGGTCGGTGAGCTAGCAACTATCCATAGTCGAATGCCGGTCTTTATGACGCGCGATCGATGGGAGGAGTGGTTAGATCCCATGAATAGAGAGATTCACCAATTACAAGATTTGATGAAGAGCGAGAATCCAACTGCTGGACTCATCACACGCCCGGTATCTCCGCGAGTCAATCTTGTGGCAAATAATGGTCCGGAAATCATTGCTGAGTATGAGTTGGGCGAGCCAGAGACCCTCTTTTAGCTCTTGCAATCTGAAGGTAATTCTCAGAAATCACGCTTGAACATAAGGTGAGAACTCCTCTTACTCGGGTTAGGATGGCAGCAATGACATCGAAGGATTTAGTACTCGAGAGCGCGGCCGATCGCACCATTCGGTTCGAGCGCGATGCCCTTGCCTTCACAGATCAGCTATATGCAGCAGCACTTCGATATACAAAGAATCCTGAAGATGCGCGCGATCTCGTTCAAGATACCTATCTCAAGGCATTTACCTCCTTCCACCAATTTGAAGAGGGAACGAATCTTCGTGCCTGGTTATATCGAGTACTCACAACTACCTTTATCAACACCTATCGCAAAGATCAGCGTCGACCTCAAATTGCACAAGCAGAACTAGAGGATTGGCAAATTGCAGAGGCGCAATCCCACACAAGCGATCTCGGTAAATCAGCTGAAGTGGAAGCGCTCGAGAATCTTCCAGATAGCGATATCAAGAGCGCGCTGCAAGAGATTCCTGAAGAGTTCCGGATGGTTGTCTATCTCGCAGATGTTGAAGGATTTTCCTATAAAGAGATCGCTGAGATTGTGGGAATTCCTGCAGGAACAGTGATGTCACGGCTCAGTCGTGGACGTAAGCAGCTTCGTGAAAAACTCGCTGCTTATGCCAAGGAACTTGGCTATTCAGTCGAGACTTCGAAGAAGGCTGTTGCAAAAGCTGCTCTTGAGAAGGGAGATAAGTCATGAGTTACATTGAGATTCAATGTGGCGATGTCCTATCTTCGGTCATCTTTATTATCGAAGGTGAACTTGAGCAGTTGCCACAGCGCTCTGCGATTGAAGAGCACATCAGCGCTTGTCTTCCCTGCACAGCAGAAATTGCCCATGAGCGCGCAATGCATGACCTCTTACAAGCAACTCTTCGCCGAACATGCAATGAACGAGCTCCCGAGGATCTCCACGAAGCGCTCCATCGCCAATTACGCGCCCAGATGGCCGGTGCCACCGAAGTTGTTACTCAATTTAGTATGACCGAAATTTCGATTGAGATAGATGAATTTGGCAATATTGAGCATCGAGAAATTAATATTGAACAGACGCATATCCAGCACTTCATTGATGAGGATCACGATGAAACCCGCTGAGGATGTATTGGGAGCCGTTGGTTTTTCAGTGATGACGGTTCGCCCTGGTGACACGGCGCTAGCAATGGGGCTCTCTGAACTTCCTATTGTTGCCACATCTCACCTACTCCATGCGATGGAATCTGCAACTATCGCAGCTCTCAGTGAGTATCTCGACAATGGTGAGACAACATTCCTTCTCTCAACCTCAATCAATCTTCTAGCATCTGCTCAAGTTGGTGTTGAACTACGAGCTAATGCACGTTGCAGCGATATTGCTGGCCGCGAAATTACCTTTCAATGCGATGTCTATGAGGGTGATCGCCACATAGCGCAGGCAGAGATAAAAAGAGCGACAGTGGAGCGAGTAACTTTCCTCGCTCGCACTGCCGCTGAATCTTTACTGAAGAACTAGAAGTCAAAGATTTAACGTCTGACTTTGAATATCTAGTTACGCCTTCTTGGTCTCCCAAAAGATTGCTGCGATCTCATCGATCTTTGCGATCAATGAATCTGCAACTGCAACATCCTGTGTACCCTTTGTTCCAGCAGCGCCAGCAAGCTTTGTCGCATCGTTAAAGAGTGTGTGAAGCTGTGGGTACTTCTCAAAGTGAGGAGCCTTGAAGTAATCAGTCCAGAGAACCCAGAGGTGCTCCTTGACTGCATGTGAACGCTCTTCCTTAATTGCGACTGAGCGTGAGCGGAAATCAGCATCTGCATTAGCTGCGTACTTCTCCATGCATGCCTTTACAGAGAGAGCTTCAATGCGAGCCTGTGCTGGGTCATAGACGCCGCAAGGAAGATCGCAGTGAGCAAGGACAGTTGTCTTTGGTGCCAAAAGTGTTGTTAGTAGGTTTCTCATAGGAGAGAGATTACTGCAGGTTAGACTTACGCGCATGAGCAAGAAGTACTCCACTGTTCTCGTTGAGGGCGAATCAATGCTGCCCACCTATTCGCCAGGGGATTGGCTGATGGCCAAATGGGGCGGCTACTTCCTCAAAAAAAGAGGCAATTCCCCTCTCACTCTCCTCGGAAACCTCATGGGCAACCGTGTGGTGGTGGGCGATGTCGTTGTCATTGAGCGCCCCGAGCAACCCGGAATCTTTTATATCAAGCGAATCACTGAAGTAAAGCCAGAGAGCTTTCAGATCTTCGTATCTAGCGACAATCCCGAAGGAACAGATTCACGTCAGTGGGGATGGTTACCAGTGTTATCTGTTCGGGCGAAAGTTGTCTCAAGAGTTCGCAAGGCAAAGAAGTGATTAGAAATAAAAAACCCCGGTTCTGTTAGGAACCGGGGTTTCTCTTTAATTTCTTTAGCGAGTAAAGGCCTCTTGTAGTAAAGCCTTCAACTCTTCCTCATGCAAGTGGTGGTTACCAGTTGCAGGTGATGCGGTTGATCGACGTGAAACGCGACGGAAGACGCGCTCATCGATAGCACGACCACCAAGAGCCTCTGATGTGCGAAGGGCAATATGTGGCCATGGTCCCTGATTTGCAGGCTCATCTTGAACCCACAAGAGATTTGCATTTGGATGCTTTGCAGCTTCCTCACGCATTGCATCGATCGGAAGTGGGTAGAGAAGTTCAACACGAACAATCGCAGTTGAGTTCTCACCAACCTTCTCGCGCTCTGCAACGAGGTCGTGATAAATCTTGCCTGAGCAGAAGATCAGACGTGATGCGTTCTGCACCTTATCGTCACCGATGACTGGGCGGAATGTTCCGCTTGTGAAATCGGTGAGCTTTGAAGCTGCTGCCTTAAGGCGCAACATTGACTTCGGTGTGAAGACAACCATTGGGCGCCGAGTTGGATTAGCAACATGCCAACGCAACAAGTGGAAGTAAGAGGCAGGAGATGAAGGCTGAGCGACAGTCATATTGTTCTCAGCACAGAGCTGCAAGAAGCGCTCAATACGAGCTGATGAGTGATCTGGTCCTTGTCCTTCATATCCATGAGGGAGCAAGAGAACTACAGATGAACGCTCTCCCCACTTCTGGAGCGCTGAAGAAATGAACTCATCCACGACTGTCTGTGCTCCGTTGACGAAGTCACCGAACTGTCCCTCCCACATAACGAGAGCCTCTGGACGCACTACTGAATAGCCATATTCGAAGCCTAGAGCAGCGTATTCGCTGAGCAATGAGTCAACGACGAAGAACTGGTTCTCATCTTGAATCATTGAGCGAAGTGGAGTCCATTCGTTGGCATTCTCAGCATCAACAATTACTGCGTGACGGTTTGAGAATGTTCCACGGCGTGAATCTTGTCCAGCCAGACGAATTGGATGGCCTTCCTTCAGGATAGAACCGAAGGCAAGGAGCTCTCCCATAGACCAATCGATGGTTCCATCGTTGAGCATCTCTGGACGCTTTGCCAACTGTGGAGCCATCTTTGGATGGAGTGTGAAGCCTTCAGGGGTTGCAACCTGTGTTGCTGCGATTTCGCGAGCAAGTGGCTCAGAGATTGCTGTTGCAATTGCTTCGGCTGCTGGTGGAACGGGAGCCTTAAAGTTTGGATCATGATCAGGAACATGATTATTGACTGACGCAAAGACTGCTTCGAGCTCAGCTTGGTACTCTGCCTGAACTTGTTGCGCCTCTTCTGGAGTGATATCTCCACGACCGACGAGAGCTTCTGTGTAGAGAGTACGTGTGGTGCGCTTTGCGCCAATCAACTTGTACATCAATGGCTGTGTGAACGCTGGCTCATCGCCTTCATTGTGTCCACGACGACGGTAACAAACCATGTCGATGACAACATCCTTCTTAAATGCCTGGCGGTATTCAAATGCAAGATGTGCAACGCGAACACATGCCTCAGGATCATCACCGTTGACATGGAAGACTGGTGCCTCAATCATCTTTGCAATATCTGTTGAGTATCGCGCAGTACGTGATGCATGAGGAGAAGTAGTAAATCCAACTTGGTTATTGATAACCACATGGATAGTTCCGCCTGTGCGGTATCCAGCCAGTCCTGAAAGCTGCAAGGTCTCCATATTGACACCTTGTCCAGCAAATGATGCATCACCGTGCATCAAGATAGGAAGAACTGAATATGCGCCCTTGTTATTGAGGCGGTCCTGCTTTGCGCGGACAATGCCTTCAAGTACTGGGTTTACGGCTTCAAGGTGTGATGGGTTAGCTGCGAGATAAATCTTTGTCTGAGCGCCAGATGCCGCCGTAAAGACGCCCTCGGTACCCAAGTGATACTTCACATCGCCAGAACCATGCACTTCATTCTCTGCATAGTGACCCTGGAACTCTTGGAAGATCTGACCTGATGACTTACCAGCGATATTTGCAAGCATGTTGAGGCGACCACGGTGAGGCATACCGATACAGACTTCATCGAGACCACGCTCTGCTGCTGCTGAAACGATTGCATCAGTCAGAGGAATAACAGATTCGCCACCCTCGAGAGAGAAGCGCTTTTGACCAACGAACTTTGTCTGTAAGAAGGATTCAAAGGCTTCTGCACTATTGAGCTTACGCAAGATACGTAGCTGCTCATCGCGATCGACCTTTTCAAACTTCTTTTCAAGGTTATCTTGGAACCACTTACGCTCTTCAGGGTTTGAGATGTACATGTACTCAACACCGACAGAGCGACAGTATGTATCTCGAAGTAGTCCGAGGATCTTGCGAAGTGGAAGAAATGCCTTTCCACCAAATCCACCTGTTGCAAATTCTCGATCGAGATCCCACAAGGTGAGTCCGTGTGTCTGCACATCAAGATCTGGATGTGTGCGCTGGCGATAGACCAATGGATCTGTATCTGCCATGAGATGGCCCCAAGTGCGATAAGCAGAGATTAATTGCTGAACGCGTGCAGTCTTATCAATCTCTGAATCCTTTGTGACTGCAAAGTCTGCAGCCCAGCGAATTGGCTCGTAAGGAATACGAAGTGCGGTGAAAATTTCATCGTAGAAACCATCAGCACCAAGAAGAAGTTCATGGATGCGGCGAAGGAAGTCACCGGACTGAGCACCTTGAATAACGCGGTGATCGTAAGTGCTTGTAAGAGTGAGGACCTTGCTGATTGCCATACGTGCAAGAGTTGCCTCAGAAGCACCTTGGAACTCGGCTGGATAGTCCATTGCGCCAACGCCCATGATGAGGCCTTGTCCCTGAACTAGACGTGGAACAGAGTGAACGGTTCCGATAGTTCCTGGGTTTGTTAGAGAAACAGTTGTTCCTGCGTAATCTTCAACGGTAAGCGTTCCAGTACGGGCCTTCTTTACAACTTCTTCATAGGCAACCCAGAACTGACCAAAATCAAGTGCCTCGCAACCCTTGATAGAAGGGACGAGGAGTTGTCGTGTTCCATCTGGCTTAGCTAAGTCGATTGCGATACCAAGGTTGATGTGAGCAGGCTTTCCAATTGCAGGCTTGCCATCTACTTCTCCGAAGAAGGCATTCATCTCTGGCATCTGGCGAATCGCCTTGATCATCGCATAAGCGATGATGTGTGTGAATGAAACTTTTCCACCACGACCACGAGCAAGGTGGTTATTAATAACGATGCGGTTGTCAATCATCAACTTCGCTGGAACTGCGCGCACTGATGTTGCGGTTGGAACTGTGAGTGACGCCTCCATTGACTGAACAACACGACCTGCAACACCGCGAAGTGGTTCCATCGTTGCAGCACTTGGTGAGGCAAGAGTTGGAGCCGGCTTCACCTCTGCCTGCGCTGGAGTTGCGGGTGTTGCTGCAACTTCACGGACTACAGGTTGAGTTTGAACTGGAGCTGCTGCAACTGGTGCAGGTTGAACAGGAGTTGCAATAACTGGTGCTTGAACAGGTGCCTGTACGGGTGCGCTTGCACCAGGCATTGAAATATTTGGTGGAGTTACCGGCTTCGGTGTTGGTGGGACTCCTGCACTTGGAGTTGCAGCTGGCGCACCTGCCTGTGGGTTGTTCTGGAAGTAAGTCACCCACTCTGCAGGCACTGAAGATGGATCTGCTTGATAACGCTCGTACATTTCCTCAACGAGCCAATCATTTGCACCAAAATCTTGTCCTGAAGACACGTAAGCGCTCCTTTGCGTTTTAACCGTCTATCCAAAATCTCACGCATATCCACGCGTGGAGACAGGCTAAGAGTATCGGCTGGAAGGCACCGGAATAAATGGTGAAAAGGGGCTCAGGAGGGCGAGATGCAGCACATTTGCCTGAAAGATTCTTTGGCGTAGCGCTTGATTTGAAGTGGCAGAGGCCTCTGGCGACTGGGAGGGTTCACCCATGAATCAAAATGGTCGAAAGCTAGCCCTCATTACAGGTGGCAGCCGCGGTCTTGGCTTTGAAACAGCCAAAGCACTGCGTGCCCAGGGCTTTGATCTCATCCTCATCGCCAAAGATTCAGAGCGCCTTCAATCGGCTGCAACAGAACTCAGATCAGATTCGCGCTCTGAAATGATCATTACTTACGCGATAGATCTAGAAAGCCCTTCACAAACATCTGCTCAGCTAGAAAAGATTTCAGCTGCTCATCCAGACATTTCTCACCTAATTCTTGCCCACGGTGTGATGAGCGAGAAGATGTCAAAGACGTTGAAGACAAACGATGATGAATGGCGCAGAGTTATGTCAATCAATCTCGATTCTGTTTTTCAGATAGTTAACCGACTTGCTCCAGCAATAGTTGAATCGCGAAACGGCCGAATCATCATCTTTTCCGCATGCCTTGGTCGAATGTCAGGTCCAGGCAATGCAGGCGGTCTTGCGCCTTATCGAATTAGTAAGGCAGGAGTTAATGCGCTTGTTCGCAATCTTGCGCACGAAACAGGTCTAGGTGCACGTGGCGTTCTTGTCGATGCAATCTGCCCAAATCATTCACGAACAGACATGGGTGGACCAGATGCACCGCGTAGTGCCGAGGAGGGCGCAGAGACTGCAGTCTGGCTAGCAACTCGAGAATTTGATAAGGATTCAGATGACTTCCAGAAGAACACAACTGGCGTTCTCTGGGAAGACCACCAAGTAGTTCCTTGGTAGTTAGCAACTCTGACCATTCCTGATTGCTGAAATCAATTGACACCATCTTCACTCAACCTAAAATATCTTTATGAGTAACAGTCAAATGATGGGAATACGAATCCTCTGCATCGTCCTGGGATGGGGATTTGGAGCGATTATTTTTGGAACAGAAGCCACATGGCTCTTCGATCTCAAAGCCTTTATTTGGTGCGGTATTGCTGGGGCTGGTATCGGCGGATTGCTTACATCTCAAAAGTAAACGCTTAGAGAAATGAATGAATTCCCATAGGAATTATTGTAATCATTCCTGCCCGACTTCTCATTAAATCTCATAGACTCGAGCAGATTAGTAAAATCTTGCTAGGGGCCGGTCTGGTCATACCGCATTCACTGAAAACAAGAGCACATAATCAGTAGTTCATCGTGGCCATCCAGCTTTTCTTCACGACAATAAACTAACCAGTCAAAAGCTGAAATTTGAGGCCATGGAACGACATAATTTCCCCATGAGTTTAAAGGAAGTAATTTACAGAGGCAGATTTTTGATTGGCCTTCTAGTCGGAATGGCTTTAACTGGAGGTGTTGCTTATTCTGCGACACTCTTTAATGTTCCTGAAACTGGTTACCTTCTTTGCGTAAATCAAAAGACAAAAATCGTGAGCTACCCGGCGACACAGAAGTGTCCATCGGGATCAAGTAGATTGATTCTCGGCGCGAAAGGTCCTCAAGGTGAAACCGGCCCACAAGGTCCTCAAGGTGAAACTGGCCCACAAGGTCCTCAAGGTGAGATTGGACCGCAAGGCGAAGTAGGTCCAACAGGTGCACAAGGTGCAAAAGGTGACACAGGCGCACAAGGACCGCAAACTAATCTTCGAGCTGTAACTTTAAATTATCTGGTTCGCTTACCAGTGACTTTCGCATACACGCCGGACGGCGAATTGATCAACCTTCAATTAGCGCCTGGAGCTAACTGTTCTCCGGGAGTTGTTGGGGGCAGAGCATCCGGGAATCTAGAACAGACAACAAGCACGACAGGATTCACACTCTTTAATTGCAGTGCAACTGTCTATATTCCTTGAATTTTGAGCCGGCAGAATCTGGAAACAGTGAGGTATAGGTAGCGGAGCACTGAGGCTAAGCAGCCTTCCTTATTATTGTGAGGACAGAGACAAGAATGGTTATAGCTATTACTGAAATTGGCACGGCTAGCCAATAAGCCCCAGCTTCGAATTGATATTTCGCAACACCTAACGCGATTAAGTTTGCGAGGATGGCAGGGGAGTTTGCCCAACGCTTTCCTGCTTTAACGCCACGAGCTAGTGCAAATAGTGCGGCAGATCCAACGAAGGCGAAGCCGGTAACGCTCAGATAAGGGAGCCAATCTTTATCGTGGGTTACCCCAAGGGCAATCATGTAGATGCCCATTGCGGAGATAAGTACAGATTCTGTCATGAGCAGAATAGATGAAATCTTCACCACCGATGGTGTATTTACCTCACGTGAACTCATAAGCCGAAACTTAGCATTAGGTTTTCAACTTTCCCATCGAAACAATTGATGGCGCTCGGTTAGAACAAGATTTACTCACAGCAGAAACTTGCTTCAGGAAACGCTGTTCGTAAAGGTTCATCCACAGGAATTCCAGGCACCTCGATGCTTCTGTCGCTAGGAGCCTAATTTCTCCCCATGGAACAACGTGGCGAAATCGAACCATCGGTCGTTTTTGGTCCGCTCTATCCATTTATTTGCGATGAGCAGGTCGAAGAGATCTGGATAAACTCTCCAGAGCGCATATTTATCGCTCGAAGAGGCAAAAGTGAGTTAACAAATTTAATCCTCACCTCAAATGAAGTACGAGATCTCGTAGACCGCACATTGATGTGGAGTGGAAGGCGTTTAGATCTCTCACATCCATTTGTTGACGCTCGATTACCGGATGGAAGCAGACTACATGTGGCGATTCCAGAAATAACAGCGGAACATTGGGCCGTTAATATCAGAAAACACATAGCGCAAACCTTCTCAATTGCGCAGTTATCTGAAGTTGGACTCCTAAGCCAGGAGATAGCAAACTTTCTCATTCACGCGGTCGGTCAAGGTTTGAATGTATTAATTAGTGGTGGGACACAAGCTGGGAAAACAACTCTACTCAATGCACTTGCTAGTGAGATCCCATTTACCCAACGAGTTATAACCATCGAAGAGGTTTTTGAAGTTCATCCTCGTCTTCCTGATGTAATTCAGCTACAAACTCGAGGAGCGAACCTGCAGGGGGAAGGCGAGATAACGCTTCGCCGTCTGTTTAAAGAGGCACTTCGAATGCGACCAAACCGCATCATCATTGGGGAAGTTCGCGAAGCCGAAGCACTTGATCTTCTTATTGCATTGAATTCAGGCCTGCCGGGAATGGGAACAATTCATGCAAATTCAGCACGTGATGCAGTAATGAAGTTACAGACACTTCCGCTGCTCGCGGGTTCGAATATTTCACACTCATTCATAGTCCCCACTGTTGCATCTGCAATCGATATTGTCATTCAAATCGCTATTGATAATCAGGGGATTAGACGAGTAGTTGAGGTTGTAGCCATCACCGGTCGAACCGAAAACCTCCATATAGAAATGGAGACCCTCTGGAAGTGGCATGGTGAAAATTATCAAGAGGGCATTGGCCTGGGTTCTTGGAGCAAGAGATTTAGCAGTCAGGTTGGAGCTGATGCTTAAGGCAAAACTTAAATCAGGCCTCGTTATCAGATTTTCTGCGATAGTTTCGTCGACATTTCTGTTGGCACTAGTCATCACTCGCACATTCGTAATCGCCCTTGCTATCGGTTCAGCTTCTTCCGCCATGGTTTTGATCTCATCTAGGAAAAGAACTAGCAGAACAAGTTGGGAATTGTTCTGTGTTATTCCAGAGATAATTGATCACTTAATATCTGGGATTCAGTCAGGACTCTCGTTAAGTGAGGTACTTTCAAATCTATCCGATCGCGGTCCGGTCTTAACTCAAGATTTTTTTGTGGAGTTTAAAAGAAATCTGAACCTAGGAATCTCATTTGAAAAATCTATTTCAAAACTTCAAGAGCAATTTGACAATCGTGCCGCGGATCAACTATTTGAAGCCTTGATTTTCGCAAAGAATCTCGGAGGGACAGACTTGGTCTCGATGTTACGACAGCTAGGTGATTTCACAAGACAAGATCTTTCGCTTCGCCGAGAGATTGATGCAAAGCAGGGGTGGATTCGAAATTCGGCTCATCTATCAGCAGGCGCGCCTTGGTTACTCTTATTACTTCTTTCTGCTCAACCTACGACAAGCATGGCATTCACATCAGCACAAGGGGCTTCAATCTTGGCTTTGGGTGTAGGCATGACCGTTGTTGCATATCTTTGGATGGGCAAATTAAGCCAATTGCCACAACCCAAAAGGATTTTCGGTCCGTTGAAATGAGCTCACAACTCTCAATTCCGATTGCACTCTCACTTATTGCCTTTTTCATCGCAGATATTGAAAATCAAGTGATGTTCAAAGTTTTTCAGCGGTCCCTCAGATTCAGAAGTCGAGTTCAAATCGAGAAGAGACTCTCGAAATTGGGTAGAACCGACGTGCGCGACTATGAAAACTTTCGGATTTCTCAACTGGCCTATACGTCAATTGGACTCACGATTCTTTCTCTGTTTCTCTTTTCGAATCGCATCAGCTGGACTACCTACTGCTTCCTCTTGGTGCTAATTCCGATTGGAGTCTTTACAGCATCTGAACGCGACCTGAAGAATCGTTGCGAGAAGAGAGTCAAAGATATTGAAAGCGAGTTTCCATCGGCTATTGAGATGTTGACTTTGGCTGTAGGAGCCGGGGAGTCTCCCGCTTCGGCCCTCAAGCGAATATCAACGCGTGCTAATGGACTTTTAGCTAATGAGCTCAAGAGGGTAATTGTCGAAATTGAAAATGGCCGCACACTCACCGCGGCTCTTGACGATGTGAGCATGCGACTTTCCTCAGATGCAATAAGGCGATTTGTTGATTCACTGGCAATTTCCATTTCGCGAGGCAGCTCACTTGTCGAAACTTTGAGTCATAGTGCATCAGAGGTCAGAAACCAGGAGCGAATTCGGTTACTCACAGCTGCGGGAAAATCTGAGATTTCTATGATGATTCCCGTCGTTTTTCTAATCCTTCCTGTCTCGATTCTCTTTGCTCTTTACCCATCACTTGCCAATCTAGACCTCTTTGGAGGCAGCTAAGTGAAACGAGAATTCCCAAGCTTATTTAGATCAACCAACTAGAAGAAGGAGAAAAAATGAAGAAGAAAGTCCGATGGATGGATTCACTGCAAGAAACTACTCAGGAGATGTTTGTAAGGGTCTCTTTTAGAGTTGTTAAATCTTGGGACCAATTTAGTAAGTCACGTATATACAGATCAATTTCTGATCAAAGGGGCGATGTTCCGGGCTGGGTTCTGGTGGTCCTAATGACAACAGGTTTGGTTACCGCCATTTGGACAATCGCAGCACCAAGGCTTACGGCTATTCTGAAAAACTCACTTGATGCGATGAATGGAATCCGTTAGGTCTCAAGTGAGGAGAGCCATAAAATTCATAAGTGACGAGCGAGGTAATGTAGAGAGTTCATTAGTCCTCATTCCCCTCCTAATACTTTTTCTCATAGGCTTTCAGCTTGCAACGGCTGTGCATGGACGGAATATCAACGCACTCGAGGCACAAGCAGAAGCCACATCTAGAGCCATCTCAGGGGATTTCGAAGGTGGAGATCAATTCGTTCATATCGATACAAGTGGGGATGGGCAGAATTTAGACCTTCTGGTAACGAGCAGAAAAATGAGCCTAGCGGATCTTCTACCTGGATTCCTATCTGGAGTCTCATCACATCGTGAAATTGGCATTCAAGGTCTAGCAATTGTTGAGAATCAACGTTGAAGGGACGTTTCGCAAAGTTTGTGAGAAATGAAGAAGGGAGTGCTGTAGTTGAATTTGTGATTTTGGCACTGCCACTCTTTATCCCACTATTTATCTACTTAAATCAATATGCCATATCTAGCGATGCTCAAGGATCGCTTCGAACCCTAGGGCGTGAGATGGCACGTGGATTTGTTTCTAGTGAAAACGATAACGTTGCTGCACGCGTCACATTTGAAATATTTTCAAAAGGAGCTGAACTATTGGGGTTTTCCGATGAAATCGCCTCAGGCTCTTTAACGTTTTCCTATGAATGTAGAAACCATCCTTGCATCTCACCGAATAACGAAATTGTGATTACTTTAAGGTCCAAGAAGTCAGAAACCTCTATTTCGACAGTTGAGTATGTATCTCCATGGGCATGATTCAAAGGCTATTGAGGAACAATCTAAGTGACGACAAAGGTTCAATCTCCATAATCACAATAGGGCTTTTCGTTTTACTTCTATCAACCAGCATGGTCCTGACAGATTTCTCGTCAATCTATTTGGCTAAGCGCTCTCTCTCGCTTGCCACAGAGGCAGCGCTCCAAAGAGGAATGAAGAATTTAGATGAAACGGCTTATTACACGGGTGAGTACAATTTCAATCAAATGCTTGTGAATAGTTTCGGTAGAGCTGAGACTGATCCAGGAATCCCGATAAATTGTGAAAAAGGACTCCATGATATTCAAGAGGTTTTATCGGGATGGCAGGCTCGAGGTGCTGCATCTATCAGAGAAAATGTAGATCAAGTAAGACTGACTAACTTTGATTGTGATGGGTTTCAGATTTATATTGAAACCGCTGCCGTCGCGCGGATACCGTTACCAATTCCCTTCATCAACCTTAACGAAGTAGCTCTATCGTCCTACGCAGGGGCTATTGGTGAGCGAGCAGAAACCAATAATTATTACGGTTTCGATATTGGATAGGCGACTCGCTATCCTTCCTCCATGGCTCGCGAATACGCTCTCGAAATTGCTGAGATCAGCGCGACCCTCAAATCTATTGAACAGGTCTTGGACCTCCCAAAGTTAGAGAAACTGGCGGTGGAGCTAGAGGAAGCTGCAGGTGTCCCAAATCTTTGGGACGACCCGGAAGCGGCGCAGTCCGTAACGAGCAAGCTCTCTCGCACCCAAGCTGTTATCTCAAAGTTAAAAGGACTCCGCTCTCGCGTGGAAGACCTCCCGATTCTCTTTGAATTGGCTGCTGAAGAATCTGAAGGCTCCGCACTGTCTGATGCTGAAATTGAACTAGATTCAACTAAGAAATTGATCAGCGAACTAGAAGTGACCACACTCCTCTCTGGTGAATATGACAACCGAGATGCTCTGATCACAATTCGTTCAGAAGCGGGCGGAGTTGAGGCTGCCGACTGGGCACAGATGTTATTCCGCATGTATATCCGCTACTGCGAACGTCATGAATTCAAGACAGATGTTCTTGAAACCTCTTATGCTGAAGAAGCCGGAATTAAATCAGCGACTTTCCGCGTTAGCGCACCATACGCCTATGGCACTCTCTCTGTGGAGCAGGGGACGCATCGCTTAGTTCGCATCTCTCCTTTTGATTCCCAATCTCGTCGACATACTTCTTTCGCAGGCGTTGAAGTCGTTCCTGTTGTTGAGCAGAGTGATCACATTGAGATCGATGAGAAAGAAATTCGCGTTGATGTCTATCGCTCATCAGGTCCAGGTGGTCAAGGAGTGAACACAACCGACTCCGCGGTCCGGTTGACTCATATTCCAACAGGAATTGTTGTCTCTTGTCAGAATGAACGTTCACAAATTCAAAACAAGGCGACGGCGATGGCTGTCTTGCAGTCAAAGTTATTAGAGCGCCGCCGCCAAGAAGAACAGGCAAAGATCAACGCGCTTAAGGGTGATAACAGCGGATCTTGGGGAAATCAGATGCGCTCTTATGTTCTTGCGCCTTATCAAATGGTGAAAGATCTTCGAAACAATCATGAGACCGGAAATACTTCAGCTGTCCTCGATGGTGAAATCGATGATTTCATTGAGGCTGGAATCCGCTGGAGACGTTCTTCACAAACTGCGTAACACCACCAAATTCACACGATTTCCTGAGCGTAGATAGCGCTCACATACGCTCATATTTGCCGTGGGTACCCTAAACTCGCACCAGGTAATCTCAACGGGCAGACTCGGAGAGAGAAGTAAGGGTGCAGTCTCGGCCCGAGCATTTAGAGGGGTACTTCAATTGATTCGCTTTGAGAACGTCACGAAGGTCTACGCAGGTCAAGAGCGTCCAGCTCTCGATAGCGTCAACCTCGAAATCAATAAGGGCGAGTTCGTCTTTCTTGTGGGTAAGTCAGGTTCAGGAAAATCTACCTTCTTGCGTTGCATCCTCCGCGAAGAGCGCCAAACCTCAGGAATCATCCACGTTGCAGGCAAAGATTTAGGCAAGCTCGCCAACCATAAGGTTCCAGAGCTACGCCGTCAGGTTGGAACTGTCTTCCAGGACTTCCGTCTTCTCCCAAATAAAACTATTTCTGAAAACATCGCATTCTCACTTCACGTTCTTGGTTACTCTCAGAAAGAGATCAATCGCGAAGTTCCAGAGATGCTTGAACTTGTAGGGTTGGAAGATAAGGGCGATCGATTGCCTTCTGAGATCTCAGGTGGAGAGCAACAGCGAGTGGCGATTGCTCGTGCTTATGTCACGAAGCCACCCATCATCATCGCTGATGAGCCAACCGGAAACCTCGATCCAGAGCTATCTGTTGGAATTATGAAGTTGCTTGACCGTATTAATCGCGAAGGCACCACAGTCTTAATGGCAACACATGATTCAGGAATCGTAGATCAGATGCGTAAGCGCGTTATCGAACTCGATGGCGGACATGTTATTCGCGATCAGGTTCGCGGCGTTTATGGATACACAGGTTAAGGGAGTAGAAAATGCGCGCAGGATTTCTCTTTAAGGAAGTTCGTATTGGACTTCGCCGTAACCTCACAATGACTTTTGCTGTCGTTGTCACTGTCGCTATCTCGCTCTCACTTCTCGGAATCGGCCTGCTCTCAAATGCACAGGTCAACGCGATGAAGGATTATTGGTATGACAAGATCGAAGTCTCAGTCTTTCTCTGCGGAACTTTGTCTGAGTCACCAACGTGTGCAAATGGTGTTGTGACACCAGAGCAACGAGCATCAATTAAGAGTGATTTAGAGGCGCTTCCTGTTGTTCAGAGTGTTTTCTATGAATCACAAACAGAAGCTTTTGCACGTTTTAAGGAGCGATTTAAGAACTCAGCGATTGCGCAGAATGTAACGGCTGATCAATTGCCTGAATCATTCCGAGTTAAACTCAAAGATCCAACACAATTTGATGTAGTAGTTAGTGCATTCTCAGGCCGTCCAGGTGTGGATATTGTTCAAGATCAGCGCACCATTCTTGAGAAGTTCTTTAAGCTCCTTGATGTTCTTCGAAATGGCGCACTGCTGGTCGGTCTCTTCTCAGTATTGACCGCCGCTCTCCTTATCTCTAACACTCTTCGCATCGCAGCCTTTAACCGCCGCCGCGAAACAGGCGTGATGAAGCTCGTTGGCGCCAGCTCTTGGTCGATCCAGCTTCCATTCTTACTTGAAGGTGTCTTCTCAGCAGTTCTCGGCTGGGGCTTTGCAACAGGATTGCTCAGTGGGCTGAAGTATGTGGTCGATACAAAGGTCGCACCACTCCTGACATTTACCAAATTCTTTGCTTGGGAACAGGTCTGGATTTCATCGGCAATTTTGCTCGGCGTTGGTCTCTTTGTTTCGACCCTCGCCTCATTAATCACGCTCCGCCGTTACCTCAAGGTGTGACCGACTGGGTTTAACACTCAAGTACCCTTAGCCCATGGTTAGGGAGACAGGTCAAAAGCTGATCGCGCAGAATAAAAAGGCGCGTCACGATTACTCCATCCTTGATACATATGAGTGCGGCATTGTTCTGACCGGCACTGAAGTGAAATCACTTCGCGCCGGCCGTGCTTCTCTCATCGACGGCTTTGTGATGGTCGAAAATGGGGAACTCTGGATGCATGGAGTTCACATTCCCGAATACACCGAAGGCACATGGACCAATCACACACCGCGACGCAAGAGAAAACTTCTAGTTCACCGTGAAGAGATTCGCAAGATTGCCGCAAAGACAAAGGATTCAGGAATCACTCTTGTTCCACTGCAGCTCTACTTTAAAGATGGCCGTGCAAAAGTTGAGATTGCTGTTGCTAAGGGAAAGAAAGCACACGACAAGCGCGATACCTTACTTGAGCAGCAAGCCACCCGAGAGATTCAAAGAGAGATGTCTCATCGCGTAAGCGGCAAGAACCGGAGCGGTCGAGACGACTGGTAACTACGCTCAACTATTTCGGGAATTTCCCACCACCCCATTGCGTTCAATACACTTAGAACACAAATAAATAGGGGGGTGAACGGTCTCGACTTTAGCTGTTGAGACAGGGGAAGCGTGTCGAGGAAGCCGGGATGATCTCGTAAACCACGAAACCTGTGCACACATAACTGCAGACAACAGTCGCAGTGATTTCGCTCTAGCTGCATAAGCTAGTTCCAAATCCGTCAGCCCAGGGGCGCTCTCGCTCTGGAATCTGGCGTCGCTAGAGAGCTCTTCATCTACATAGCGTTGCGAATATGTAGAGAGAACAGTTTCGCAAATGAGTTCGTTGAATACTTGTGTTTGAGAGATTCAGGACTGAGAAAACGCAATTAACACTACACACGTAGAAGCCCTGTTTGAGCTCTGAAGGACCCGGGTTCGATTCCCGGCACCTCCACAACCAGTAATGAAAGAAAGCCGCCTTTATATTTATATAGGGGCGGCTTTTACTATCTACTCCATTACTACCTGCTTTTGGCGAAAGCTATCTCTCGCTTCAATGCATAGAAGTTTCCGGCAAACGCAATTAATGCAAATAGCTTTGGAGCCAGCGGCGTTGTCTCATACATAAATGTGATTGCGATAAAGATTCCAACAACTGCAATCGCCAGAAAGAGTAGGCGTCGGACAGCGGTGAGACCCTTACGAGATGCGGCAAGCTCTTGAACTCGACGATTGGTCAGACCGATATTAATAGGACCTGAGAGCATCAGAATCGAGAACATAACAAGTACAAGTATTGCTAATGATTCCATTTGTTCTCCTGCCTGTAACTAGTCGTGATTAACAATAGAGAAGAGAACCATATCTATCTGATCCCCATTTTGCTTAGTAACACGATTACGGAGCAGAGCATCGCGCACCATTCCTGCTCGTTCCATCACGCGTTGTGATGCAAGATTGTTGTAATCAGCCATACCTTCGATGCGGCGAAACTCCATAACCTTTAGGGAGAAATCTAGGAGCGTGCGAACGGCAGAGGTGCAGAGCCCTTTTCCTCGATGACTTTGCTCCATCCAGTACCCAATCTCTGCACAGTGATCGGAGAGTTGAATGCCGTGAAGGCCGATAGTGCCAGCAAAACTGCCGCCAACTTCAATAGCAAAGACAATTCCCTGACGGCTGCGATAGCTGATGTCACAGCCTCGCACGAATTCCTCTGCCATCTCTCGGTCATACGGATATGGAACTCGTGTGAATGAGGAGATAGTTGGGTCTTGGCATGCTTGATAGATGAGGTCTATATCTTCTTCACGAAGAGGACGCAGGGTTATCTCACCGAGTTCGGAGGCTGAAATTAATGTGGGTTGTTCAACGGGCCAGCTGATCACGAGAGCTTGGCCTAGCCAACAAATTCACGGTCGCGGCGCTTGCGATTTACTGAGTGGTTGCAGGTAGTGGTGCTTGGTAATTCGGCACATGAATCGCAGAGCAAAATTAACTGATGACAGGTCTCAGAGGTGCAGTTTCGGAAGAGTTTGGTTGGACCATTGCAGTGGACGCATTCTCCGATGATCTTCGTGTTCTCAGAGAAGTCATGCACCATTCGATCATCGAAAATATAGAGTGAACCTTCCCAGAGTGAGTCGTCACCAAATTTTTCACCATATTTAACGATGCCGCCATCTATCTGATAAACCTCTTTAAATCCATTATCGACCATGATTGCAGAGAGAATCTCGCAGCGGATTCCGCCGGTGCAGTAGGTAACGATTGGCTTATCTTTAATGTCGTCATACTTGCCGCTCTGAATCTCAGCTATGAACTCATGAGAGGTTTGAACATCAGGAACAATTGCATTCTTAAACTTGCCAATCTTTGCTTCATACGCATTACGTCCATCAAAGAAGATGACATCATCCCCGCGCTCTTTAACGAGAGCGTCGACTTGAGCTGGGCGAAGGTGCTTACCACCATTAACAACACCAGATTCATCAACCTTGATGACATCAGGATTTCCAAAACCAACAAGCTCTTGCCGGACACGTACTTGTAGGTGAGGAAAATCCTTCCCGGTTCCATTTGACCACTTAAAGGTAATGTCCTTAAAGCCAGCATATTGACGGGTCATCTTCACGTATTTCTTCACTGCAGCCATATCGCCACCGACGGTTCCGTTGATGCCGTGTTTAGAAATAATGATGCGCCCCTTAAGGCCAAGGCTCTCGCAGAGCTGCTTCTGCCAGAGCTGAATAGCGGCAGGATCTTCCAGCGGGGTGAATCCGTAATAGAGGATTACCTTTGGGATAGACGGCGCATGCTTGTTCACAAGAGCATTCTAAACCCGCAGGGGAGAGGAATAAACCCGCTCAATTCTGAGTTGTAGGTAGTTGAAAGTTCAACTAAACTTCGGATAAGTCAAAGGAGCTCACAATGCCTGCAGTAACCGTCAGCGATATCACAGTTCTTCCACGTATCAGCGCTGGTACGAATCTTCGTGCGCGCTCGGTAAAGAGCATAACAACTGCTCCTCAAGGTTACGAAGGTGAAGGCTTTCCTGTCCGCCGCGCATTTGCAGGCGTTGACTTACAAGAGCTCGATCCATTTATTCACCTCGATCAAATGGGTGAAGTTGAATATGCACCAGGGGAGCCAAAGGGAACTCCTTGGCACCCACACCGTGGCTTTGAAACAGTTACTTACATTATTGATGGAATCTTTGACCACCAGGATTCAAATGGTGGCGGCGGAACAATTTCTAACGGTGACACCCAGTGGATGACAGCCGGTGGTGGAATTCTTCATATCGAAACACCACCAGAGTCACTTGTAATGTCAGGCGGTCTATTCCACGGCTTCCAATTGTGGGTCAACCTTCCAGCTGCGAAGAAGTGGTCACCACCTGCTTATCAAGATGTTCGCGCAAATGATGTTGCACTTCTTTCAACTCCAGATGGAGGAGCGCTCCTTCGCGTTATCGCCGGTGAAGTAGATGGCCACTTCGGACCTGGAAGCACTCAGACTCCGATTACATTACTTCATGCAACTGTTGCACCAGGAGCTGAACTTCGTCTTCCATGGCGTAAGGATTACAACGCACTCGTCTACACGATGTCAGGTCACGGCTTTGTCGGCGAGGAACAACGTCCTGTCTCAATGGGCCAACTCACCGTCTTTGGCGATGGCGATGCAATTGTTATTCGTGCAGCGCAGCAACAAGAATCACGATCTCCCAACCTCGAACTCTTCATCCTTGGTGGTCAACCAATCAAGGAGCCTGTTGCTTGGATGGGTCCATTTGTGATGAATACAAAGCGTGAAGTACTCCAAGCTTTTGAAGATTTCCAGAAAGGATTGCTTGGCTCAATTCCTGCAATCTATAAGGACGATGCAAAGCGCCCACTCAATCGCACCGATAAGCTCGGTGGAGATGTAAAAGCAGAGGAAGTCCTTGATGTTCATGGAGCTCCTACTGAGCTCCAAGAAGGATAGAACTACTTCTTAAGCACCCTTTATCTCACCGCGAGTCAGGTGATAGAGCAGGGCCTGGATTGTTGTGCGGCGATGGTAAGCCTCACGCCAAATCACTGACTTTGGTCCGTCAATTACAGATGCTGCAACTTCTTCACCGCGATGAGCAGGAAGACAGTGCATGAAGATGGAATCTTCTGCGGTTAGTGCCATGAGGTTGTCATTGATCGCAAATGGTGAGAGCGCTTCAAACTTCTCTGCACGTTCAGCCTCGGGATCTCCCATAGACATCCAGACATCGGTATAGAGAACGCTGGCATCTTTTGCCGCGGCTTCAGGATCATTGGTTACTTCGATAGTTGCACCAGATTTTGCTGCAATCTCCTTGGCCTTTGCAACAACTGCGGCATCTGGAGCAAACTTTCCAGAAGGAGTTGCTGCAACAACATGAGCACCCATAATTGCACCCATGATGAGCCAAGCGTGAGTCATATTGTTGCCATCACCGAGATAGACAAATTTACGGCCAGAGATATCGCTTCCAAAGTTCTCGCGAATTGTCACCCAGTCAGCCAGTAGTTGAGTTGGGTGATCAACATCCGTTAAACCATTAATAATGGGAATAGTTGAATTGGCACCCAATTCATCAACATCGCTCTGATTGAAGGTACGAATAATCATCGCATCGCAGTAGCCGCTGATGATTCGAGCGGTGTCAGCGATTGTCTCGCCGCGACCTAGTTGAAGTTCATCGCCGCGAATGAAGATCGGCGTTCCACCGAGATGTGCAACGGCTGTCTCGGATGCGAGGCGAGTACGAGTTGAAGGCTTTGTCATGTAGATCGCAACGCTCTTATTGCTCAGCGCACTATTTGCACGTAAAGGCTGGGCAGCGAAATCGCTAGCGGTAGCCAAGAGGAGCTCTACATCTTCACGTGAGAGGTGCTCTGTCTTTAGTAAATCCTTCATTACAGAATTCTACCTTCCCTGGCCTACTCGATAGCGCCGGATTAAATTCCTAGAGCCTTCACAGGGTAGAGAAAGAGTTATTCACGCTGCGCCGACTATCCTTTCGCCATGGGTTTATTCACGCGAGAAGATAAAGGAATAGGTATCGGCACAGATACCGACACTTTAACGCGCACTGAGACGACCCCTGATTTCCAGGAAGATGATGGGGGCCATGATCGTTTCGCCCACTACATCAAGAAAGAGAAGATTGTTGAATCTGCTGTAACTGGTAAGGCGGTACGGGCGCTCTGTGGCAAGAAATGGATCCCATCGAGAGACCCTTCCAAATATCCAGTCTGCCCCATGTGTAAAGAGATCTTCGAAGGCCTGCGCCCTGGCCCTGAAGATAACGAGTAATTGAAGAGCAACGCTTTAATGAAATTACATCTCAAGGCTCATCTCGTTGTGGGTGCCCTCTTGGTCTCCATCGCAACCGCACTTCTGCCAGCAATCTCTGCTCCGGCCAATGCTGATAATCCACCACGCAAGATTCTCTCTGGCTGGATTCCTTACTATTCAATTAAGACCTCACTTCCGGCCGCGATTAATAATGCAGATCTCATTAGAGAGGTCATGCCTTTTTGGTACACCCTGAAATTTAATGGCAAGACTCAGAGCACCGTAGTGACAGATCTTTATTCACCGGCAAACCCAAGCGTTCCAATGGCGCAGACAGTTGGCGCACTACGCAATGCAGGGCTCGCTCTTATTCCGACAATTACAGATGGCACAGAGAAAGATGTTCTTGCCGGCCTGCTCGCAAAACCAGCAGCGCGAACACAAATCGTGCAGGCGATAACAAATATGGTCATCACAAATAACTTCGATGGCGTGGATCTTGATTTCGAAGGCTTTGCTTTTGTAGACAGTAATAAGACATGGCCAAAAACTGCTCCATTGTGGACCGCGCTAGTTAAAGAGCTAAGCGCAGCTCTTCATGCACAGAAGAAGATTCTCTCGGTCTCAACACCATATGTTCTCGATCCAAAGGGAGCGCAGAAAGGCTATTACGTCTATGCCTGGGCCGCGATTGCTCCATATATCGATCGGTTACGCATCATGACCTATGACTACTCGGTCGCAAAGGTTGGACCGATTGGACCTATCACGTGGGCTGAACGCACTGTGCAATATGCAGTCACCGTGATGTCGGCATCTAAGGTCTATGTAGGAATACCAGGTTATGGGCGAGATTGGGTTACCGCAGTCAGTGGCGTCTGTCCTGCAAATGTTGCCTCTGTCATTAAAGGTGGAGCAAAGGCAGCCACCTTTGTTATGCGAGATGCTCAGAACTTAGCCGCTTCATATGGAGTTACTCCTACCTTTGATGAGAAGTTTGGCGAGATGACCTTTAGTTATCAGAAGGTCTATAACGGAACTACCGCTGGAGGCTTGGCAACGTCTTGCACTGCATCTAGAACTGCTTGGTATCAAGATGCTAAGAGCTACGCCTTAAGAGCAGAACTCGTTAACAAATATCGGCTTGGTGGCTTGGCAGCGTGGACCATCGGAATGGAAGAACCTTTAGCACTTGAAGGAGTTCGCAATGTCGCTAAGGCAATCGCTCCTGATCAGGTAGCAGCATCGATATCAATCGATAAAACATCGATTGAATATGGCGATCCAATTAATATCTCTGGCACATTCTCTATAAAAGATAAGACACCACTTTCAAACCTTGCGATTCGAATCGAAGGAAAATCTCTAGGGGATAGCACCTGGAGACTCCTGACTAACGCCACCACTGATGTCTCCGGCAAATTCTCTAAGCCGCTATTGATTGGTAAGGTGACAGCTATCAGAGCCTTCAGTGAAGGAACATGGGAGCGTGGCGAAGGAATTTCAAATGAAATTTCGATATCGATGTCTCGACTGATTTTCATCAGTGCGCCAGCCTCTGTTAAGAAGGGTGAAACACTTACCGTCTCGGGATCTATCCGCCCGCGCAGCGCAGGAACGTTTATTCAATTAGAGAAGCTTTCAGCCGGAAAGTGGCAACCTTTCGGCACAATCGTCACCACGGATACGCAGGGTGGCTTCTCCCTTCCAATCACCGCCACCTCAAAGGGCGTTCTGACTCTACGTGTCAGTGCGGCAGCAGAAGCCCAATGGCCAATCGCCAGCACTGAGCCGTTCTCAATTCTCATCCGTAGCATTGGCAGCTCCGAGTTGGTTAAATAAATCCATGGGGAGAAGATACTGATGGCCAAGTTAGCCGATGCGCTTGAAGAGCAGATCCAGGCTATCTTCTCGAGCGATACCCCTTGGGTGACGATCGTGTGGGATGACCCGGTAAATCTTCAGAGCTATGTCACATATGTCTTTATGGAGCTCTTCGGATATTCAAAGGCAAAGGCAACAGAGTTAATGTTGCAAGTTCATAATGATGGAAAAGCAATCGTCTCTACTGGAAGCCGCGAAGAGATGGAACATGATGTTGCTCGTCTCCATGAATATGGCTTGTGGGCAACTCTTCAACGTGGAGATCAGATTTAATGAGCGCCACGGAGGGCTTTAATCGACATGGTGCACATTCCTATGTCGCACAATTTGATGAGACTGAGCGAGAAGTACTTCTCAATCTCGTAGAACAAATTATCGAACTTCTGGCAGAACGCGTTGATCATGGCCATGAAGATCCACTGGCTGCGATGGTGGGAATTACCTCACATGATTCACCTCCAGAAGATGAAGTCCTCCATAGATTGTTGCCAAATGCATATGCTGACGATATTGATGCCGCTGAGTTCCGCCGCTATACCGAGTCGACTCTTCGCGGAAAGAAGCAAGCACATGCAATGTCTATTCGAATGGGGCTAAAGAGTTCACCGGAAGGCGATATTGAGGTCGATCACACTGGTGCCAATGATTGGCTTGGCGGCCTCAACGATATCCGGTTGGCACTTGGTGTTCGCCTCAAGATTGAAAATAATAATTACGAACACTTGGAACTTCTCTCACCGGATGATCCACTGCGAGGGGTTTATGCCGTCTATACCTGGCTTGGTTGGCTGCAAGAGACTCTCTTAACGGCTCTCATGGATGAGATTTCTGAGTAAGAAATCTGGTTTAGACTAAATCCATGTCCTTAACAATCTCACGTGCAATTGTTGATGCAATTCTCGATCAATCTCGAGCTGAATATCCAGATGAGTGCTGCGGCGTCATCCTTGGACCTGCAGGAGCCGATACGCCAATTCGCCACCTACCGATGATTAATGCGGCTCACTCTCCTACTTTCTATGAATTCGATCCTAAGGATTTGCTCGCCCTCTATCGTGAGGTCGATGACAAGGATGAAGAAATCGTTGTCATCTATCACTCCCACACAGAGACAGAGGCCTATCCATCAAGGACCGATATCGCCTACGCCGGTGAGCCTGGAGCCCACTATGTGCTCGTCTCTACCCGCGAAGAGATTGCACCTGCAACTGAATTTCGTTCATACCGCATCATCGACGGGGTAGTCACTGAGGAAGAAGTTTCAATTACCGCCTAAGGCCCTTTTTCGCCATAATACGTGCATGTCAATTGAAGTTCGCATCCCAACAATCCTTCGCCCATATACCAAGGAGCAGAAGACCGTAGAAGCAGCTGGAACAACTCTCTCAGCTCTCATTACAGATCTCGACGCTCAATATGCAGGTCTTGGGGAACGACTTCTCGAAAATGGTGCGCTCCGCCGCTTCATTAACATCTATATCAATGATGAAGATGTTCGCTTCCTTGGAGGATTAGAATCTCCTCTCAAAGATGGCGACTCCGTCACAATTCTTCCCGCCGTTGCCGGCGGATCAATCGATTCTCTTTAATCGACTTCGATTCATTTGGATATCGGATAGATATGGCGCGCTACGACTCTCTCGCAGCATCAGTGGGTAATACCCCACTGATTGGTCTTCCACGTCTCTCTCCTGCGCCAAATGTTCGCCTCTGGGCAAAGATGGAAGATCGCAATCCAACCGGATCCATTAAAGATCGCACAGCGATCTCAATGGTCGATGAGGCAGAGAAGAGCGGGCTCCTTAAGCCGGGTGCAACAATTCTTGAACCAACTTCAGGTAATACTGGAATCTCACTTGCCATGGCGGCAAAGGTTCGCGGCTACAAACTCATCTGCGTCATGCCAGAGAACACCAGTCCCGAGCGCCGCCAGCTCCTTGAGATGTGGGGAGCAGAGATTATTTCTTCGCCTGCAGCAGGTGGTTCAAATGAAGCTGTTCGTGTTGCTAAAGAGATTGCTGCACAAAATCCCGATTACGTCTTTCTCTATCAGTATGGAAATCCGGCAAATTCTCTTGCTCACTACAACGGAACAGGTCCGGAAATTCTCGCCGATCTTCCAACAGTGACTCACTTTGTCGCAGGTCTTGGAACTACTGGAACACTGATGGGCGCAGGTCGTTACCTTCGTGAACAAAAGCCCGATGTTCAGATTATCGCTGCAGAGCCACGTTATGGCGAGCTCGTCTATGGACTTCGCAATATTGACGAAGGATTTGTCCCTGAACTCTATGACGCATCTGTCTTAACTCGACGTTTCTCCGTCGGCGCAGAAGACTCCGTTAAGCGCGTGCGCGAACTCCTCCATGTTGAGGGAATCTTTGCAGGAATCTCAACTGGTGCAATTTTGCACGCTGCAATCGCAATCGGCCAAGAAGCTATTCGCGAAGGCCGTGATGCAGATATCGCATTTATCGTCTGTGATGGCGGCTGGAAGTATCTATCGACCGGGGTCTATGGCAGCGAAGTTGATGAAGCGACTGAGGGCCTCGACGGCACTCTTTGGGCATAACTCGCACCTTCCAATTCTTGGTTTCATCTCTCCACCTCGTACGATTAGGCCATGAGCAACGCACCTATCGGGATCTTTGATTCTGGCGTTGGCGGATTAACTGTTGCTCGCGCAATCTTGGATCAGCTCCCAAATGAATCAATCCTCTATATCGGCGACACCGCTCGTGGACCATACGGCCCACGACCTCTTGCCGAGGTTCGTGATTTCTCCCTTGAGACTCTCGACTTCTTAGTAGACCAAGGAGTGAAGGCGTTGGTCATCGCATGCAACACAGCGAGTGCTGCAATGCTGCGAGATGCACGTGAGAGATATTCATTGCCCGTCATTGAAGTGATTCAACCTGCGGTACGCCGAGCAGTTGCAGCTACACGCACGGGCAAGGTTGGTGTTATTGGTACACGTGCAACGATTGATTCGAAGGCCTACCTCGATGCATTCGCGGCAGCGCCCCAGTTAGAGATTACTTCAACTGCCTGCCCACAGTTCGTTGAATTTGTTGAACGCGGCGAGACCTCCGGTGAAGCAATCACCGACGTTGCACGCGAATATCTACAACCAATGATTGATGCAGATGTAGACACATTGGTTCTGGGCTGCACCCACTACCCATTGTTGACTGGTGTCATCTCTTATGTGATGGGAAATGGCGTCTCGCTTGTTTCTAGTGCAGAAGAGACTGCTAAAGATCTCTATCGCGTCTTGGTAGAAGGTTCACTCTTGCGAAGTGCTGGCGAAGCTGCGCCATCACATCGCTTCTTGGCCACCGGAGATGCCAAGGCATTTGAGGGCCTTGCACGTCGATTCTTAGGGCCAGAAGTTGGCTCTGTTCAGCACCAAGATCTCTAGCCCATTTAAGCTTTACAACTCACTCGGAGGAAAACATGGCACGCAATGACGGACGTTCAGTAGATCAACTTCGCGATATCAAGATCACTCGCGGATGGCTCGACCATGCAGAAGGTTCTGTCCTTGTGGAGTTCGGTAAGACCCGCGTGCTCTGTGTTGCATCCTTTACACCAGGCGTTCCACGCTGGCTCAAAGATAGCGGCACCGGATGGGTAACTTCAGAGTATTCAATGCTTCCACGTGCAACTCACACACGCTCTGATCGTGAGAGCGTGAAGGGAAAGCTCGGCGGACGTACTCAGGAGATTTCACGCCTTATCGGTCGTTCACTCCGCGGCATCGTAGATATGAAGGAGCTAGGCGAGAACACAATTGTCATCGACTGTGATGTTTTGCAGGCAGACGGCGGAACTCGCACAGCGGCAATTACCGGTGCATATGTTGCACTTGCAGATGCAATCGCTTGGGCGCAAAGGGAAGGTCACGTTAAGGCCGGTGCGAAGCCTCTCGCTGACTCCGTTGCTGCAATCAGCGTCGGAATTATCGATGGAGTTCCAATGCTTGATCTTTGCTATGAGGAAGATGTCCGCGCAGAGACAGATATGAATGTTGTCTGCTCAGGAGATGGACGATTTATCGAAGTCCAAGGAACAGCAGAAGGAGCTCCATTTGATCGTGCGCTCCTAGATTCACTTCTTGACTTAGCTGTTGCTGGTACTCGCACTCTGACAGAGATGCAGAAGAAGGCGCTTAACGCGTGAGCCAGAAGCTCTTACTTGCAACGCGTAATCAAGGAAAGATTGTTGAGTTTCGACGAATCCTTGATGCGCTTGCACCAGGAAAGATTGAATTAGTTGGCTTAGACCAGTTCCCAGATTTACATGATGTAGATGAGACCGGCTCAACATTTGAGGAGAATGCGCTTCTCAAAGCTCGTGAAATGTCTGAGGCAACTGGGCTACCTGCAATTGCCGATGACAGTGGACTCTGTGTCGATGCACTCAATGGCGATCCGGGGATTTTCTCTGCACGGTGGGCAGGCACCCACGGAGACGATAAAGCTAACTTAGAGAAGGTCTTAGAGCAGTTAACTGATGTAGCTGATGAGAACCGCTCTGCATACTTCATCTGCGTCGCTGCGCTCTATCTCCCAAATGGGAAGAGCCATTGTGAAGAGGGTCGTTTCTACGGAACGATTCTCAAATCACCTGTGGGTGAGAATGGATTTGGTTACGATCCGATTTTCCAGCCCAATGGTCTAGCCATCTCTAGCGCTCAAATGAGCTCTGAGGAGAAGGATGCGATGAGCCATCGAGGTAAAGCCCTGCGTGCTATCGCCCCACATGTGATGAGCGCACTTAGCTCCCTAGGCTAAACTTGGACCATACGTCGACCGGTCAATAGGTAAGGCGCAACCCGAGGAGATAACCGTGGCAGTAAAGAAGAAGGCAGTTGCTAAGAAGGCAGCACCTAAGAAGACGACAGCGAAGAAGACAACCGCTAAGAAGTCAGCACCTAAGAAGGTTGCTAAGAAGGCTGTTGCGAAGAAGACAACCGCTAAGAAGGTTGCAAAGAAGTCAGCACCTAAGAAGGTTGCCAAGAAAGCCGTAGCCAAGAAGGCTGTTGCGAAGAAGACCACTGTTAAGAAGGCAGCTGCGAAGAAGGTTGCCAAGAAGGCTCCTGCTCGCAAGAGCTCAGCATCGTCAGTTGTTATCCCACCAGTTCCAACAGGTGCTTCACGCGATCGCGTCAATGTTTCAACAACATCTGCTGCGCCAAAGCCAGCAACTCCAGCAGTGAAGCCAACAGCTGCTCCTCGTCAGGGATCTTCAAAGAGCGTTCTCGTAGCAGTACTTCTTGGAGTTGCAGTCCTCACAGCGATTGTTCTCTCACAGCAGTCTGAGAAGGATTCTGCGAAGACAGAGACTCCTGCGGTAACTGAGACAACATCGCCAGAGGCAACTCCTTCAGAGTCAGCTTCACCAGAGGCATCAACAGATACAACTAACGCAGCAACAACAGGTGAGGCTCCAACTAAGTTCATTGGTAACTGGAAAGATGCTTCAACAAAGGAAGTTCTTGTACTCTCATGGCGTGCTCCAGCAGGCGATGTAACAGGTTACAAGGTTGAGATCGCTCCTAATGGTGGCGCATTCCAGGAAGTTTCACAGATTCCTGCAACTCAGCTCTCATTCGAACTTACAAAGTCATCCGATTCTCAGTACACATCATTCCGAGTATCTGCAATCTACGCAGACGGGACTATTGGTGTTGCTAAGGCATTTGGATTTGCAGGCCAGTACGAATAATTGCAAAAAAGTAAGAAACCCCGACCAAACGGTCGGGGTTTTTTATTCTCAAAATCTTTCTCGAAGTTAATTGAGATATTGAGCAATCTCTGCGACATAGATTTCTACGCCTGTTGCAACAAGGTGTACGCCATCTGGCGCAAAGTATTCGGGGTGACCTTCAGAAAGTGTCGCCCAGTCGACAACCCGGACATTGGAATAACGCGCAGATACCTCTGAAATCAACTCATTATTGCTATCTCGCCAAGGTCGTGGCACCGCGGTATTGACTACAACCACTCTCGCTTGATCCTTGAGCGCCTCAAGAATATTAACAACCTGCGCTTCCTGAAGGACATTGTTATTTCCCATATTGAGCACGACAGGTCCAGTTGGAGCGTTGGAGATATCTCCTAGGATCTCATCAAGGAGTTCCGGTGCCTGTCGACCAACGCGAGCATTTACCAATCCAACGGTGTACTTCTCAGCCAGGACGCTCTTAATACCAAGAATTACAGAGTCTCCTGTCAGCCAGATTCCCTCTCCGTTCACAGATGAAACTGTATTGGCGGATTCAATCTCCTCAACTAAGACTGCTTGCTCACGATTGCTGATTGAGATAGCTCGTCCACTGATGATGGCGAGTGCAATAACCAAGGTGGAAACTATCGCAACCACCTTGATCTTCTGCTGCTTCTTCTCTTTTGGAGTTCGATACTTCAAACCTTTAAGCCAGTAGTTGAGTACGCCGCGACGAACTGGAAGTTCGACAAAGCGCAGAGAGATATCGGCAAGAGCAAAGACAATCAGGATGCGAAGTGAATACATCGCCCATGAAGCACCTGCAAGATCCACCTCTGGACGTGTGACTTGAAAGATCACCCAATGCCAGAGATAGATTGCATAAGAGCGTTCACCAATCCAGAGCAGGACACGATTTTGCAATATCGGTGCAAATCGTGATGCTGGATGGACTATCGAGGTAATGATTGCAGCGGCAAAGAGTCCAGCAAGGGGAAATGCAATCTTGTAGAGCGCGGGGTTGTTCTCATCGATCAGAAGAAAAGTAGCGAGGATGCCGAGGAATCCAACGACGCCGATGCTATCGATGAAATCTTGGGCCTTCTTGCTCACCTCGGTCTTGAAGTTCTGTGGAATCCAACTGACAGCAAGTGCTGCGCCGAGGAAGAGTCCGATGCTGTGAGTGTCAGTACCGAAGTAAACATGGCTGACTGATGCAGCATTTGATGCATCGAGTGAGAATGAGACGAACATCAAGGTGACACCAGAGATTGCAGCGATGGCGAGAGCTGCGATTGAGACACGTTTCTTACCTAAGAACTTGAGAATCGCAAGGAGAATCAATGGCCAGATGAGGTAGAACTGAGCTTCAACAGCGAGAGACCAGGTGTGCTGGAGAAGTGAGGGGCGTCCGATCGCTTCGAAGTAATCAAGGTGGCGCCCCACGAGCCACCAATTCATAGAGCCTGTGAGCGCAAATGGGGTATCAATTAGGAATCGCTTGATGGTATCTGGCGCCCAGATGCCGACGGCAATTGCGGTGGTAATCAACATAAAGGCGAGGGCTGGAAGCAAGCGCCTGATACGTGCAAGATAGAAAGCACGGAGGTCGAGTCCGCCGCTTCGCTCTATTGAATCTAGAAGTAGGCGGGTGATGACATAGCCGGAGATGACGAAGAAGAGATCAACTCCAAGAAACCCGCCAGGAATCCACGAGAAGCCAAGGTGATAGAAGATAACTGCCATTACCGCAATTGCGCGGAGCCCATCGATGGCAGGTATGTATTGGATACCGCGTTTGGTAGCCATGAAAATTACTTGCGCTTAGCTGCAGACTTCTTTGCAGGACTCTTCTTAGTTGCACGCTTTGGCGCATCTAGTGCAGGAGCTGCGCGACGACTTTCAACTTTGATTGGCTCCTTGCGACGGACTGTTCCATCGTCATTAAGGGAGTCATTAACCACTGCCTGCATATTGGCAAGACGAGCAAATGCACCATCAAGACGTTGGCGTGATTGCGCAATTGCCTGCTCTGCTGCAACAAGTGCCTGTGATTGCACCCGATAGAGACGCTCTGACTCTGAGATTACCTCCGCAAGCCAACGACGGTATTCGATAACTTCACTAGCAGCATCGGCAACAATTCTTTCGCCTTCGCGACGAGCAGCAGATGCAACTGCCGCGGCCTCACGACGCTTCGTGTCGATAATAGATTCAGCTTCACGAGTTGCCTCATTAACGAGATCTGTCGCTTCTGCTTCTGCAGTTGAAATATATTTACGGCCACGCGCTTCAGCGCCTGAGAGAATGCTGCGAGCCTTGCTCTCAGCTCCTTCAAGGACATCTTTGGCATTACGGGTTGATTCATTGATGACTCGCTCTGCAGAGGCATGAGCTTTTGCCTCTCGCGCCTGTGCTGATTTGATCATCATCATCGCAGTTTCGGTTGCGAGAATTTCAAATTCTTCCTTGCTTAGCGAAGTGATATCGCGGCGAGAGCGAAGGTCACTGAGCTGTGATTCAAGCTCACGAATACGATCGACAGGGTTGCCTGATGGAGTGCGCTCAGATTCCTCGCGGAAGCCCACCCAGTTGAGAAAGTCTTTCTTCTCTGCCATTGATAATCCCCATTGCCTCTATAAACGACCTACTTCAAGGCTCATAGATTAGGGCATTCCTTAACCTGGCGAAATCGCCCTGTTTTTATGCGGGGATATGGCTCTGCACGCTCGTTTAACGGGAACGATAAATGGCGAAACAGATTGCAAGGTATTGGCTGATCCAGGCAGCGAGCACGAAGATATGGAAGAGCTCGTGAAAGCCAAAGTACTTCGCGGCGCGGCCAGGTCGCTTCAGGGCGTAGAAGATTGCTCCAATTGAATAGAGCAGGCCACCTATAACAATAGGGATGAGAACCCAGAGCCCGCCACGATCATAGAGTTGAGGCGTGTAGACAATTGCGACCCATCCCAAGAGGAGATAGTTGGCAACATATAACCAACGTGGCGCACCAATCCAGAAAACACGGATAGCAACTCCGAAGAGTGCACCCGTCCAGACGATAGCAAGCAAGATGTTGCGATCACGGGGTTCGAGGAGAGCCACAGCAAAAGGGGTGTATGAACCAGCGATGAGTAGATTGATATTGGCGTGATCCCATCGTCGCCAGATCTTCTTCTTCGATGGAGACCATGGCACACGGTGATAGATGGCAGAGACGCTAAAGAGCATGATTGCGGTAATCGAATATAGAGCGACCGCAAACTTCAGTGACTCTTTACTCAGAATAAAGAGGATGAGCGAGGCGATAATCACGGCAGGGGTAGCGCCGAGGTGGAACCAACCTCGAAGTTTTGGTGGCGCTACTGGAGTTACTGCATCTGGGGATTCGCTCATGAAGTAACCCTAATCGTTGGTGAGGTTTCGCACCGACTTTACGGTCAGCGAGGCGCATGCGGCGATAAAGGTGAGCGCGCCAGTGGCAATCAAGAGGTTGCTCACACCAAATTGCGAAGCAAGTGGTCCTGCGATAACAACACCAATAGGTGCGATGCCATAAGAGCCGAGTGCATCATAAGCATTTACCCGAGAATATGACTCCTCTGGAATATGGCTCTGCAGCGATGTATTCCAAGTGACCATAAAGAACTCGATTGTTAGTCCAGAGAAGATTGCAGAAATAATGCAGATGATGAGCGGCATCTCGAATGCAAGGGAGAAGTCCCATACAACCGATATGGCGATCAGAACCATTGAGATAAAGAGTGGGCGCTTAAATTTCATTTTGAGGACGATGAATCCGCCGAGCATCATTCCCGCCGTCATGCCTGCAAGATTGAGGGACCAATTACGCGGACCAGTCTCAGGATCGCTGAAATTCAGCGGACCGAGTACCTGCAACATGGATTCAAATGACATATTGATAAATGCAAAACATAGAACCATCGTTACTACCCAAGATCTGGAGCTGAACTCACTCCAACCAACTTTGAGATCATGAATCATCCCTGGGCTCTCGATGCGAGTCTTGCTCGGAAGATTGAGATTCCAGAGAATTAATCCAGCAATAAGGAAGCTCACTGCATCAACTAAGAGCGCCCAGCCAGGATTAAATGCTGCGACAAGCGTTCCACCGAGCAGAGTTCCGGTGATGTAGCCAATATTGTTCATGAGGCCGATGATGGCGTTGCCTTCTTGCAGCTTCTCTCTCGGCAATATTTCCGGAAGAACGCCAGACATCGCTGGCCACCAAAGAGCATTGAGAACACCAAAGAGCGCACCCATCGCAACCAGAATCCATACATGAGGGAATCCGCCTAAGAATGAGATCGCACTCACTCCGACGACCAAACTTCCGATGATGTCTACGCCACCGACAATTCGATTACGTTGAAAACGATCTGCAAAGACCCCACCAAACAACATAAATGCGACGAGTGGGAAATAACGAGCAGCCATCACCAAACTGAGATCGCCGCCGTCAGAGCCCTCAATACTGAGCACTCCATATGCGAGAGCAATCGGAGACATTCCATTGCCCACATTGGAGATAAAGCGTGAGAATGCCAGAGGTGTGAAGCCCTTATGGCCATGGAGCATCTTTAACTGAGTGCGCATTGAGCAAGGGTACTTAGGAATTCTCCCCGTTGTTAACCAACCATTAACCAAGAAGGATTAGCATCACCCCATGCGAAAAGTTCTCTCCGAATTTATCGGCACATCCCTACTTGCAACCGTGGTCGTTGGCTCAGGAATCATGGGCGAGAACCTCTCAAGCGATATTGGGATTCAGTTGCTCATCAATGCATCGGCAACCGGGGCTGCGCTCTGGCTCTTGATCTCGCTCTTTGCGCCAATAAGCGGCGCTCATTTCAACCCGGTTGTGAGCGGCATTGCTTATTTTCGTAAGGAGCTATCTCTCAATAAGACAGCTCTCTTTATTCTTGCCCAGGTATTAGGTGCAATTGTCGGCACGATTCTGGCAAATATTCTCTTTGAACACCCAGCGATCGATATCTCATCAAAGTCTCGAGATGGTGGACACCTTCTCCTTAGTGAAGTTCTTGCGACTGCGGGATTGGTCTTTGTGATCTATCAACTCTCGAGCATCAACAAGGGAAAGAAAGTTGCAGTGGGAGTCGCTTCATGGATCTTCGCCGCTTACTTCTTCACATCTTCAACCTCCTTTGCAAATCCCGCTATTGCAATTGGTCGTACATTTTCAGATAGCTTCGCCGGAATAGCGCCGCATTCAGCAGCTACCTTTATTCCATTCCAGATCATTGGTGCAGCACTCGGATATCTACTCTTCACATACCTCAATCAGAAATCCACTAAGAAAGCAGAAAAGTAATGAGCGAAGATTTGAACCAAAAAAAGACAATCATGTTCGTCTGCGTTCACAACGCCGGACGCTCACAGATGGCTGCTGGATTTATGCGCGAACTTGGGGGAGAGCGCGTTGAAGTTCTCTCTGCAGGTTCTGCGCCAAAGGATTCGATCAACCCCGTTGCAGTAGAGGCGATGCTCGAGCTCGGAATCGATATCGCCAACCAGAAGCCAAAGATCTTGACCCCTGAAGCAGTCCAGCAATCTGATGTGGTCATCACTATGGGTTGCGGCGATGCCTGCCCTTACTACCCAGGTAAGCGATATGAGGATTGGAAGCTCGATGATCCAGCCGGCCAAGGAATCGAACCAGTACGCATTATCAGAGATGAGATAAAAGCGAGAGTCGAAGTACTCCTTAGCGAAATTCTTTAGAATCTAGGTTCAAAATGAGCGTAACCGACGAGTAACTGAGCGAAAAAATATTGAAAATATATGTCGTTTAGAGGTGCAAACCCCTCGCAAAAGGTTCACAATTTCCCCTATCGAAGGTCGACGAAGCCCTTGGCTATACCCGTCGCCCTACGGTCTTACGGATCGAATGATCCGCACTGATTGAGAGTCACGAAAGGCTCGGGAGATATGTCAGTTACGCTCAATAGCAACCAGTGGAACCTTGTTTACAACATGTTCTCACTCGGTTTGGTTTCAATGCTCGCATGTACTGTCTACACATTAGTGTCACAGTCACGAGTTCTACCGAAGTACCGTAATGCGCTAGTTATGTCATCAATGGTTACATTCATTGCTGGCTACCACTACTGGCGAATCTTTAACTCATTCGGCGAAGCATCAGATGGATTCATGGTCAACGTTTCAGGTGACCACGGTTCATTCAATGAGGCTTACCGTTATGTAGATTGGCTTCTCACTGTTCCACTACTTCTCGTTGAGGTGATTGCTGTATTGGCACTTGCTAAGGAAGTATCGAAGTCATTGATCATGCGCCTCGTTCCAGCATCAGCTGCAATGATCGCACTCGGATACCCAGGTGAAATCTCAGACGTACAGAACACACAGGTTCTCTACGGTGTTCTTTCAACAATCCCATTCCTCTACATCCTCTACGTACTCTTCAGTGAGCTCACAAAGTCACTCGATCGTCAGCCAGAGGGCGTTGCAGATACAGTGAAGCGCTTGCGTCTTCTCCTTATCGCAACATGGGGTGTTTACCCAATCGCTTACATCTTCAACATTGTTGGCGATGCATCAGCGGAGTCATTCGTTGCAATCCAGGTTGGTTACACAACAGCAGACATCCTTGCTAAGTGTGTATTCGGTCTAACAATCCTTAAGATCGCACGTATGAAGTCACATGCTGAAGGTATGGCTGCTGACCACTAATTAAATAAGTAAAGAAAAAGCAGAGGGCGTCGAGAAATCGGCGCCCTTTGCCATTACTGTTCTATCTATGAATAGCGCACGAATCAATAATTACCGAATGGCTGCCTATGCGGCTCTGGCTGTAGGGCTCATCAACCTTCGCTATCAGACTGGCGAAGAAAGCAACTTCTCCAAGAGCGCAGCCCTCTTCATCCCAGGTGCACTTCTGATTGCGCTGACATTTACATCGTTCGGCAAGAAGTGGCTCGAAAGCAAAACCGCCACAGCGATCATGATCACTAGTGGCGGCCTGCTTCTGATTTACAGCTTTATTCTTTAATTACTGAGCAGCGGCAAATCCAATCTCAAGATCTGCCTTGAGGTCTTCCACATTCTCAATTCCAAGGCTGAGACGAACCAAACCTGGAGTCACACCGGCATCAAGCTGTTCTTCCGCCGAGAGCTGTGAATGAGTTGTAGTAGCTGGGTGAATAACGAGCGAACGCACATCACCGATATTTGCTACATGGCTAAAGAGCTTGAGTGATTCCACAAACTTCTTACCAGCAGCAACTCCACCCTTGAGTTCGAAGGAGAGCACTGCTCCCGGACCCTTAGGTGCATATTGAGTAGCAAGTGCATGCCACGGTGAGGACTTCAGCGCTGCATAGTTCACCTTCTCAACGCTTGGGTGATTCTCTAGCCAAGTAGCGATTGCCTTTGCATTCTCAATATGGCGCTCCATGCGCAATGAGAGAGTTTCAAGTCCTTGCGCTAGCAACCATGCGTTAAATGGAGAAACTGCCGCTCCTACGTCGCGGAGAAGTTGTAGGCGAATCTTGAAGATATAAGCAAGGTTTGCACCGAATGCAGATCCAACTCCAAGGGCTTGAGCGAAGACAAGGCCGTGATAGCTAGGGTCTGGCTTGTTAAAGCCAGGGAATCGATCTGGATATTTAGCATAATCAAATTTGCCAGAGTCAATGATTGCTCCGACAACGGCATTGCCGTGACCTGAGAGGAACTTTGTTGCTGAGTGAACAACAACGTCTGCACCGAATTCAATCGGCTTGATTAAGAATGGTGTGGCAACTGTGTTATCAACGATGAGCGGCACACCCACTTCGTGAGCGACATCTGCAATTGCTTTGATATCTAGAATTTCATTCTTTGGGTTTGCGATTGTCTCTCCGAAGAACGCCTTTGTGTTAGGGCGAACAGCCTTGCGCCATGACTCTGGATCTGATGCATCGTCAACAAAGGTCACTTCAATTCCAAACTTTGGAAGTGTGTAGTGAAAGAGGTTGTATGTGCCGCCATAGAGACTTGGGCTTGAGACGATGTGATCGCCCGCCTCTGCCACATTGAGAATCGCAAAAGTTGTAGCAGCTGATCCTGAGGCAAGGAGAAGAGCAGCAACTCCACCTTCGAGTGCAGCAAGACGCTGTTCAACGGCATCTTGTGTTGGGTTCATGATGCGGGTGTAGATATTTCCTAGCTCTGCAAGGCCGAAGAGATTTGCAGCGTGCTCGGTATCGCGGAATTGATATGCAGTTGTTTGATAGAGCGGTAGCGCACGTGCACCAGTTGTTGGGTCTGGTTGCTGACCTGCATGAACTTGTAGCGTTTCAAAAGACCAAGGTTGTGTCATGGTAACTCTCCAATGAAGGGACGTTGTGATGGACTAGTAGTGGATCTCATCGCTGAGGAGATGAAGGTAACAAAGTCAGCGGAAATCTTCTCGAGAGGAGTTCGTTTATGCGAACCCTTTGCAACGCTTACTAACTGCGGAATTGAATATCGTTCTTCTTCATTTCGGCAACGAGGATTCGAATGGCATTTGGCCCCATGCCATGGAGCTCCTTTATCGCTGCCAGCGAAACCTTCCTGAGATCACTCAACTTGTATAGGCCATCATCAATCAAGGCTCGACGGGCAGGTGCTGCCAACCCAATCTCTCTCCAAGCGCCATCATTTTCTGCATACGGGTCGAGCTCATCGCCGCCATGAGTGATTGCCAGACGTGATGCAGCCTTCTCTGCCTTGCGGGCAGCAGCAGCGCGCTTTGCCTCACCTTGCAATTTCTTTAGCTTCGCAGGAGATGCCTTCGCCATTTTTTATTGGTCGCTTTAGAGGGCTACAACAAGCGCAGTCATGAGAGTGGCTGAGACCAGGCTCTTGAAAACTATCTTGAGCGCTTGGGAACGATCTGCTTTGAGCGCTGCCGGATCTTTAACCTTCTTCACATCTCCTGCGGAATCAAAATTAAAGACACCCATCAAGCCGTATGCGAAACAGAATCGATTACGTGCCTGAATAAATCCAACCGATGCCAGCATCGCGGGAGCAAAGGTGATCAACCTTGCAGAGGTTGGCTGGTCAGATACGACCAAGAAAATCCCAAGAATTAAATAGAGGACTCCACCGGTAATTGCCACCTGGTAACGACGGTGGATTTCAGATGGACCGATATTGCAAGAACCTGCGAGGTAATCAGACATGGGTAGAGTCTAGAAGTAAGAGGTCACTTCGCACTGAATGAAAATCTCTCAATAAGAGAAAGTAAGAAAAAGTAAGAAAAGCTTGTGCGGGAGGCGGGACTTGAACCCGCACGCCGGAGCACCAGTTCCTAAGACTGGCGTGTCTGCCATTTCACCACTCCCGCATACATCTCAAGGCAGTTTCATATGAGATGCAGGGGAAAGAGTAAGGCTTCAAGGCGCTCACACCAAAATCGCGCTCTTGTCGGGATACGCACGGCTAAACTACGCAAATGTCCTCACTTGCAGATCAACTCGCAGCCTCTATTCAGGGGCTCGTTGCTGCTGCCATCGAGAAGGGCGAGCTCACAGGTTCAGCCCCTGAGTCGATTGTTTTAGAGCGCCCAAAGAATCGCGATCATGGTGATTACGCCACATCCATCGCCCTCCAATTGGCTAAGGCTGCCGGCAAGAATCCGCGCGAGGTTGCAACTATTCTCCAAGGGGCGATCGAACAACTTCCTGGCGTAAGCAAGGTTGATATCGCGGGACCTGGATTTATCAATATCACTTTAGATCGAGCCAATCAGGCAGAGTTAGTGCGAGCCATTCTGAGCAGTGGAGCCACTTACGGATATGGGCAATCACTCAAGGGTGTTGCAGTTAACCTCGAATTTATTAGCGCTAACCCAACAGGTCCTTTGCACTTAGGTCACACACGTTGGGCTGCTGTGGGAGATGCGCTCGGCCGCGTCCTTAAAGCTGCCGGCGCAAAGGTCACGCAAGAGTTTTATATCAACGACCGTGGTCGACAGATGGATCTCTTCGGTCAATCTGTGCAGGCCGCCGCTCTCGGAAATCCAATTCCAGAAGATGGCTACCAAGGCGAATACATCAAGGAGCTTGCCAAGATTGTCGTTGCTGAAAATCCTGGAATAGCAACGAGTGAAGATTTCCGTGAAGCCGCCTACAGAGTCCAATTAGCAGAACAACAAGCAGTCCTTGAAACTTTCCACACCAAGTTCGATATCTGGTTCTCAGAGCGCTCGCTCCATGATTCCGGCGCTGTCGATCACGGCATGGAGAAACTTCGCGAGCAAGGCCATGTCTTTGAACAAGATGGCGCAGTCTGGCTTCGCACCACAGATTTTGGTGATGATAAAGATCGCGTTCTCATTAAAGAGAATGGCGAACTCACATACTTCGCTTCAGATACTGCTTATTACATCAATAAGCGCGAACGTGGCTCTGATATCTGTATTTATATGTTGGGCGCAGACCATCATGGATATATCCACCGCCTACGTGCCGTAGCTGCGTGCGCTGGTGATAATCCTGATTACAACATCCATGTTCTTATCGGCCAGCTGGTAAAGATTATGGAAGGCGGCGAAGAGGTAAAGCTCTCAAAGCGCGCTGGAACAATCATCACCCTTGCAGAGCTTGTTGAGAAGGTCGGCGTGGATGCGGCGCGCTACACGCTCATTCGCTATCCGGTGGATACGCCGATGGTGATGGATATCGATATCTTGCGTAGTAACACCAATGAGAATCCGGTCTATTACGTGCAGTACGCACATGCTCGTATTGCTGCAGTGCTTCGCAATGTGGCTGAACTTGGAATTCCAACCGGGCTCGATCACTTTGATCCTGCTCAGCTCAACCATGATCGTGAAAATCAATTACTGGGAACGCTCGCTGAATTTCCTAGAGTTGTTGCGCAAGCAGCCGAACTTCGCGAACCACATCGCGTTGCACGATATCTGGAAGAGTTGGCTGGGGTCTATCACGGCTTCTATGCAGATTGTCGAGTGCTTCCATTGGGCGATGAAGCGATTGCGCCAATCCACTCTGCACGTGCAAATCTCTGCGCTGCAACGATGCAAGTGATTGCCAATGGTCTCGACTTACTTGGCGTCAGTGCACCGGAGCGTATGTAATGAGCACAGCATCAATCTGGTCAAAAAATATCTCCTTCGTAAATGGTGAAGTCGCGCTCTCTGGCATCCCAGCATCACAATTGGCAGCAGAGTTTGGTACTCCCACCTTCTTCCTTGATGAAGATGCCTTCCGCACCCGCGCAGCAGCATGGCGCGATGGACTCAAGGCAGAGTTTGGCGATAAGGCGGGCCAAGTTTTCTATGCCTCAAAGGCCTTTACCTGCACAGCTGTCGCCCACTGGATCTCCGAGATAGGAATCGGAATTGATGTTGCAACTGGGGGAGAGCTAGCAGCTGCACTCGCAGGTGGAGTTGATCCTTCGCAAATTGAAGTACATGGAAATAATAAATCTCTCGCTGAGATTGATCGCGCAGTCTCCATCGGAGTTCACACAATCGTGATGGATTCGCTCTATGAGATTGATCGAGTTGCAGCGGCAGCTCGCAAACACAGTAAGCGCCAAGCAGTTCTGATTCGCCTCACGCCTGGCATTGAAGCCCATACCCATGAATCAATTTCAACAGCCCATGAAGATGTGAAGTTTGGATTCTCAATTGCATCAGGTGCGGCATGGGCTGCAGTTGAAAAGATTGCGACCTTCCCAGAGCTAGAGTTGCGTGGAGTTCATTGCCATATCGGCTCGCAAATCTTTGGAACAGAGGCTTTTGAGATGGCGGCAGATCGCCTCCTTGGATTTATGGCGAAGTTCCGCGATGCATATGGGGCAGAACTTCCAGAGCTAGATCTTGGTGGGGGATATGGCATTGCTTATCTCCCTCATGAAATTACTGTTGAGCCGGCAGATGTTCTGCCGACGATAGGTAAAGCAGTTCGTGAGGCATGTGCAAAGTACTCACTCGCACTTCCAACTGTCTCCATTGAGCCGGGTCGCAACATTGTTGGTCCAACGATGTTCACCTTGTATGAAGTGGGAACAGTAAAAGATGTTGTTATTGAAGATGGAACAGTTCGTAAGTACATCTCAGTCGATGGCGGAATGAGCGATAACGCTCGAACTGCCCTCTACGATGCTGAATACTTTGCAACCATTGCGCAGCGCACCTCATCCGCACCCACCGTTCAATCTCGATTAGTGGGAAAGCATTGCGAGACCGGCGACATCATTATTCGAGATATCCAACTTCCATCAGATGTAATCCCAGGCGATCTCATCGCCACACCTGCAACTGGCGCCTATGGGCGCTCGATGGCGAGCAATTACAACCATGTGCCTCGTCCCCCTGTTGTAGCTGTAATTGATGGAAAGGCACGTGTAATCGTGCGCCGCGAGACCGAGGCTGATTTGCTCGCTCTCGATGTAGCCAAGATGTGAAAGAATCACCCTTATGACTCGAGCAGATAAACCA
>Ga0222712_10000574_pt1 | contig 47751 bp, 38 predicted proteins | sample C33_657DmetaG_FD_165043 | JGI IMG/M metagenome (GOLD analysis project Ga0222712, IMG submission 165043) | Estuarine water microbial communities from San Francisco Bay, California, United States - C33_657D | ecosystem: Environmental > Aquatic > Marine > Unclassified | place: USA: California... | reverse complement strand
GCGCAGTTCCTGCAAGCCTTGGTGCAGCCGGTCCTTCTGCTGGTAACACTGCTACTCACGCTCTCAAAGAAATCACTTTGAATGCATATAAACTCGCTACAAACGAGTATACTGCATACGAAGAAGAAGAAGATTCTTTGTTGGCTTTGATGCCTATCATCCGTGACGGTATGATCCGTCGTGTGGCTCGCGCCGTTGACAAGGCCTTCTTGTTAGGTGCTGGTTCCGGTGGCGACCCTGTTAAAGGTCTCGCATCTTGGGCTTCTAACACCACAGCCGCTGGTAACACCGTTGCTGCTGGTATGAACGTTGCTAAAATGCGCGCTTTACGTCAAGGTTTGGGTGCTTGGGGTCTCGACCCAGCTGAGGTGATTTATATCGTTAATACCGATACATACTACCAGTTGCTGGAAGACACAGTGTTCCAAACAATGAACCAAGTTGGTACACAAGCTACTCTGTTGACTGGTCAAATCGGTCAAATCGGTGGAAGCCCCGTGTTGGTCTCCGCAGAATTCGCCAGCCCCGCTAACGGTGCTGTTGGTGCTATCTGCTTGAACCCAGGTAACTTCATTGTTGGTAACCAGCGTGGTCTGCGTATCGACACTCAAGAATTGGTTGAAACACAACGTCGTGTTATGGTGGCTAGCCTCCGTACCGGTATGACACGTGTTACTACTAACTTGGGTAACGCTGTTACAAAGCACACTTATCAGGCTTCTTAATAGCTAAGTAAGTTAACAAGACCCTTCGGGGTCTTGTTTTATAAAGGTATTATGTGCCTTTATAAAACAAGCGAGGTATTTATGGCAACAAATTTAGTAACAAAAGCAGAATACAAAGCTTACATGGGAATTACAAGTGCAAACTCTGACACAGAAATTGATTTCTTAATACCCAAGGTTAGCGATTTAGTAAAAACATATTGCCGTCGTACTTTCATTGATTTTTACGATGAGGCAAAAACAGAATATTTTGACGGTGGTTTCAACAAGCTGATTTTAAAAGAATCACCAGTAGTTAACGTAACTTCTGTAGGATACAGCGAAGATTTTGGCAAGACCTATCGCACATTAGCGAAATTCACAGATTGGATTCAGCGCGATGATTTTGTATTAAGCACAAATCCAAACGGCTTTGCTGAAGTATTAAACGGATATAAAGTAGTTTACTTTGCAGGCTACGAAGTAGTGCCTTCAGACTTGAAATTGGCAGTATTAGATTTAATAGAATATTATTCAAGAAACAACGGTGCTGTACACAGCACTCGTGATTTAAATCCGAATACAACACAGATTACTTACGTTGCTTCAAACAACTTTCCTGCAGCGATCAAGCGTGTGCTAGATCAGTATATGGCGGACTTCAGCTAATGGCTAATCGTAAAGTAAGTCTTAAAGATCTAATTGATGATTTTGACCCTGCTGTACGACAGGCCCTGTCAGAAGATCTCCGTGAGACGTTAAATAAACGACCACACGTATTAGATATAAGCTACCGTGCTTTACGAGTTAATAATAAAGACCTATATAGTGAAGAAGTATTCCGAGAGATTTACGATACTGTTATTAAAATAGTTGGCGAAAAAGCAGCCCGTAGATACGCTTCTATTGAAGAAATTCCACGAAACTATTTTACAGGTTCACAAGGCTACTTAGTTTATGTAGATGGTGGAGATACTCAAAGATTGCTAATGGCAAAATCTTTTAAAGCCATTCGTTCGTTTATTAGTGATAACGTAACAAATGATTCAAGGCTAAAAGACACTATTTTTGGTCAACGTATTAAAAGTCAAAAAGCAATAAAAAATAGAGCTGGAAAACCTACTGGAGACTTTGAAACAGAATATGTATCTAACGTAGAATTAGGACATATTGCTAGTGCAGGTACTGGACAGGAATATTTGACGAGCCCTCTTACAGAAAAGCTATTTGGTTTAATGGATTACGGAGAGTTGAATGGTAATACTCTTGTAACCCAGTACGCAAAAGAAGCCCTAGATAAAGTTTACGAAGTTCAGGCAGACGCAGAGTACATGTTTAAAAACACTACTCCTGAAGCGCTACAAGGAATCGAAAAAACGTTTGGAAAGCTATTCGTAGTTGTCACGTTACACACATTTGATGTGAACCAAACGTTCTCAAACGAAGAAGCAAAGATATTCCAAGAGCTACAAAGAAAAATAGCTATGTTAGCTAGTAAACCTTTAGTAGCTAATTATATGAAAGACATGATGTCTTCTAATACTATGTTAGAAGACATTGAGCAAGCAATTGTTAGTATTTTAAAAACTGGCAAGCCAAATCTTAAGCGACATACAGCTAAAAAAGGTGCTACACCTAAAAAGCAAGTTGGTAAAAAACAAAATTTACCTGCCAAGCAAAAGATTACAGGTAAAACTAATCTACCAAAACAAACTGCCGAAAACTCTGTAAACTTAATAAGCCTTCAAAACTTATTAAATTCTCAGTTGCAGGATGTTATAAGTGGTAATATGGGAGACGGCTCTAGTAGAGGTTTATTAAACTACAGAACTGGCAGATTTGCCAGCACTGCGGAAGTAAAGCGTTTATCTATAAGCAGAGAAGGCATGATAACTGCATTTTACGATTATATGAAAAACCCGTACGCAACATTTAGTACTGGAGGCAAACAAGAGTATCCAAGATCTAGAGATCCTAAGCTACTCATTTCCAGATCGATCAGACAAATTGCCGCTGAAGTAGTTAACAATAGATTAAGGGCGGTACTAGTATGAGCAGACGAATTAGTATTGTAAAAGCACTAGCAGAAAAATTAAAGACTATAGACGGAACTGGACCATATACAACAAATTTATATGATAATAGTTACGCAAAGCTAAAGTTCTGGGATGAAATACAGGACTTTCCAGCTGTGTACATGAGCCCCGGTACTGAAATGCGAGAGTATCATCCAGGTGATTTTACCTGGGGTTATATTAACATTAGTATTAAAGCTTACGTTAGGGATCAAGACGATCCACAATCTAGACTAGAAGAACTACTTCATGACTTAGAAACTTGCATCGATGCAAATCGTGTTTTAGTTTATGACCAAGATAATAATCTGGAAACGACTGAAATCTTAGTTCAGAGTATTATGACCGACGAAGGGCTATTAGTGCCATATGGTGTTGGTGAAATAAATATACAGGTGCGGTACGCACTATCATAACGTTATATGGCACCAAAACAGATAAATGTCTCGTAGGTGTGCCTTACGTTAAAACTTAAAAAAAGGAATAACTATGGCAGTTAATTTAATTCGTAATAGTAGAGTCTTCTTTACTACAAACGTCGATAGTCAAGGTCGAATCCGTGCTGGTGCTTATAAAGATGAAGCACAACCGTTTGCGACTACTAATACATGGGAAATCCAAGTTCTCGAAGGCATGACTTTTAGTCAGAACACTACAGTTGATACTGTTACACTAAACGAAGCTGGTGCAGCACCTGCCCGTGGTCAGCGTAGCTTTAACACTGCTCTTGAGCCTTTGGACTTTACATTCTCCACATACTTACGCCCTAACTTAGATTCCACAACAATTACTTGCGAAGAAAAAGTATTGTGGAACGCTTTTGGTGGAGCTATTGCACTTGGTACAGCCAATGCTGCCTGGGTAGATGGTACAAGCCCTACTCCTGGTACCTTTACTGTAGCTAATTCTAACAAGCACCAATTACAAGCCTTTGGCCTTATTGTTGTGTTCGACGATTTAGCTTATGCACTCGATAACTGCGCTTTGGATACCGCCACTATTGATTTCGGTATCGATGCTATCGCAGCTATTCAGTGGGCTGGAAAAGGTAGTTTGATTCGTCAGATCGCTTTAGCTGCTAGCACTGCTACTGCTGGTAAAGTAACTTTTACAGGTACAGATGTTGGCGCAGTTGGTGCTGAAGAAGCCAACGCCAAGAACACAGCCGCTAAGTTTATTACAAACAAACTTACCGTGTTGCAAGTTAACGATGCTATCAATGACTTTACTGGCAGCGACTATAGCGTGCCAATTACTGGTGGCTCGATTACTATGAGCAACAACTTAACATACTTAACACCTGCTAACTTAGGTGTTGTTAACTTGCCAATCACATATTTCACAGGCACACGTAGTATTACAGGTACTTTGACTGCTTACTTACGTAGCGGTTCTGCAAATACTGGTGGTTTGCTGCAAGGTTTGTTAGCAAATGCTGCTACCGAAATCAACCCAAGCTATGCTATCAACATTCAAATGGGTGGCACAAGCGGTACACACGTTGACGTTGGAATTCCTGCAGCTATGTTGCAAATCCCAACAGTTAATACAGAACAAGTTATTAGTACTACATTGACTTTCACTGGACAAGGTTATACAAGCACAGCGTTTGATATCGACCAAGCCAACGAAGTTACCGTTAAGTACTACGCAACAGCTTAAGCTGTAACTTTAACAGCAGGTGCTGGGTTGATCTCCAGCACCTATTTTTAGACTCTAGAAAAATAATATCAAGGAAATCCATGGCACAAGAAATTAGCCTGAAATCATTACTAGTACCTAGTAAAACAATCGAAGTTGACTATCCAGGATTCTCTGGGTTTAAGCTTCAAATTAACTACATTAGTCGTGATAACCTAATCAACTTACGTAAAAAGTCTACTAAAACTACTTTCAAGGGTCGACAAACCCAAGAAGACTTTAATGAAGATTTATTCTTGGAACTTTACGTTGACGCAGCTATTCGTGGCTGGTCCGGTTTAAAGTTTAAGTATGTTGATCTGTTAGCACCGGTTGATGTTAGCAAGTTTGATCCAGAAGACGAATTGGGCTACTCAAAAGAAAACGCATTAATGTTAATTAAGAATTCTACCGACTTTGACAGCTTTGTCAGCGAGCGAGTAAACGACTTGGGAAACTTTGCGACGAGCAATTAACTGAAGTAAAACAGCAGTTAGTTAGCTATATGCAAAATGGAACTGTAGCCATGACCAAAGATCAATACTTTGATATGTGTGAACAACTTGGCTCAGAACCCGTTGAAAGTGAGATACCCGTTGAATTCGAAGATTTTGCTATGGAGGTTCAACTCGCACTTAGTATCTACAGACTACTAAGGGATGAGTGGGAATACATGAACGGAAACTATTTAGGTAAAAACTTAAATGGTATCTTTGAACTTTTTGATGTATATGAAGTACATCCCAAAGATAAAAAGTTCTACCTTGAATTAATTCACATGATTGATTCAACCAGAATCGATGAGATTAGAAACTCTAAACCAACAGAAAAACCCGCTACGTAAAACCTAGCGGGTTTTTTATTGGTAAAAATTTTTTGGTTTGACAACCGAGCCCTATAGTGATATAATGATACCAAACAATTAATTAATTGTTAGTTTAATAGCCTGGGAGAGTCTATGGCAGGAAATACAATAGTAGTTAACGTTGAGATGAATGATCCAAGTGGGTCAGGTAAAAAACGGATAGCAGAAACAAAAGAATATAATCAGGAGCTAACGAAGGCTGCTGAGTTAAGTCGTAAGGCAGCAGGGGTGCGCGCGGGCTACGGTGGCGGACAACAGGGTGTTGAGTATAACCGGAGCCGTGGTGCTATGGGTTCCACAGGAGCAAGTGCAAGAGACTTTGCAAAAGAATCACGTGGACTTGGCGGATTAGTACAAGTATACGCAACAGTTGCAGCTAACCTTTTTGCGGTTACAGCTGCTTTTACTGCTTTAAAAGAAGCTGCTAATACTACCAATATGGTTAAAGGTATGGATCAACTTGGAGCCGCAAGCGGTATGGCTCTGGGTAGTATGGCAAAGCGCTTCGTGGAAGCAACAGACGGTGCCATTAGTTTACGTGAAGCCATGGGAGCTGTAACTAAAGCCAGTGCCGCTGGCCTAAGCGGAAGCCAAATTCTAGAAATTGGTCAAATTGCTAAAACAGCTTCGCAAGCTCTTGGTATTGACATGACAGATGCCGTAAGTCGTTTAAGTCGCGGTATTACTAAGTTAGAGCCCGAACTGTTGGATGAATTAGGTTTATTTACTAAAATAGGCCCAGCTACAGAAAAATACGCAGCAAGCGTTGGAAAAAGTGTAGCAACTTTAACAGACTTTGAGCGTCGTCAAGCTTTTGCTAATGCAGTGCTTGACGAAGGACGTAAGAAATTTGGTGAAATACAATTAGATGCAAATCCTTACCAAAAATTAGAGGCTAGTATTCGTAACTTAGCAACAGCAGGCTTAGAATTAATTAATAAGTTTTTAGTTCCTCTGCTTAATGTTTTTACCAATAATACTCCACTTTTAATTGGTGCTTTAACACTTTTTGCTGGTAAGCTGCTAAATATGGCTATCCCTGCTTTAACTACTTGGAGAGATGAGTTAGTTAAAAGTGCAAAAATAGCAAAAGAAAAAGCACGAGAAATTAATGAAAGCTTTGCTAGCAAAAATGTAGAAACTACTTTGGCAAAGTTCAATTTACCAGAACTTCAAAAGAATTTAGATGATGCCAAATCTAGGTACGCTAAAGCTACAAAAGATATTGACGATATCCAAAAAGCTCAAAATTTTCGTAGTACAAAAACTACTCAAGCAATACAAGCTGGCACATATGGTGCAGATCCTAAAGATTTTACTCGCACCCAATCACAAATTAATGATTTAACTAAGAAAGGCACTGCAGAAGCTTCAGCATACGCAGACGCACTTACAAGAGCCAAAGAAGCCAAAAAAGAGATTTTAGCTAATACTCAAAAAATTACTTCGGCAGAGAACTTAGCAGAAAAGCAGTTCCAAAAATCAAATTATGAAGAAGCCGCACGTAAACGTATCAGTCAAAGAGCAGGGGCTCGCGCAGAAGGTTTGGATATTCTAAGTAATGTTAGCGGTAACTTACAGGCTGGCGGATTTAGGTATGCTATCTCTGAGTTGGATAAAGGGTTAAATAAAGCCGTCGATTTAAAAGGCTGGGATAAGCTAAAAACGCGCGCTACGGGCTGGGCTATAGCAGCAGGCGCACAAATTGGTTTGCTTATGCGATCACTTGGAAATTTAGCCCAAGGCTTAGCAATTGCAGGCGTGGTTTTAGCAACTATAGACGCAATTTTTAGCAAAAATGCTACTCAAGCGGCAGAATTTGACTCCGCGTTAAAAACCTTAAATTCTACAATAGAAACAAGCAATCTTGTTATTAAAAAGTACGGTGATGAAATAACTGTTGCTTCGTTATCAGCAAAAGCAAACAATTTCAGAGAACTTGCTAGCGACATCGATAACTTAACAATCAGAATGGAACGTGCTTTAGAAAAGCAAAGTGGCTGGGATTATTTTAAAGATAGGTTCTATAACTTATTTAATTTTGGCATGGGCACAGAGTTTGCAGATACAGCAGCAAAAGGTATTAGCCAACAATTAAAACTTATACCAGAAGGCCCAGTTCGCAGAGAGTTAGAACAAAAGATTAGGAATATTACTGGTGCTGCTGGCACTACTGAAGAAGATATTGCTAAAGCACTAAGAGCAAAAAATCTTAAAGATTCTATGGCCTCTGTCAAAGACGTCAATAAAGAGTTAGAAAAGCCACGCATGGGAGCTTTAAAGTTAGCAGACGCAGGTAAAAAAGTAGAAACTTCTTTAGGTAATGCCAATACTAAACTTCAGCAAGTCTTTCAGTCTTTAGCAGTAACAGATCCTTTAGCGCTGTTCGGAGAAAGTTTAGTACAGCTTGGCAATGATTTAATAGTTGCACAACAAAGCACAGACAGTACAACCGCAGCAATTAAAAAGCTTTTGGATAGTACTGAAAACGCTAAGTTAATTGACCCCAAAAACTTCGCACAGTTGTTAAGTTTATCTGATCAGTTCTACAAAGCTACCGCAGCCGTCAATGATTACCAGACTCAGATCGATGATACTAAGAGTATGATTGATCAGCTGGAGGCTAGTATTAGCCGAGGTGGTGGTGGAGTGCAAGCCTTAATACAAGAAAAGGTAAAGCAACAAGCAAAATTAGGTCAGTTAGAGATAAGTTTAAGTGTTAATCAAAACAGTGTAAATGCTATTCAAGCTGATATTAATAAAATAGCTAAAGAAACTATCCGAACAGGGTACGACGCTATCTTTAAGATGGCCAACCTAGCTTTACAGCGAGCACAGATTCAAACACAAAAAAGCTTATTAGTTGGAACAACAAGTGCCGGCGCAGTAGCCGCAAGCGGAACTCTTAGCGTCCGCGAAATAGATATACAGCAGCAACAGTTAAATGCTACAGCTACTTTAAGCCAAACAATGTATAAAAATAATATACTGCTTGAGCGTCAAATAGCTGATAAAGAAGCCGAAAAAATTAAAGAAACAGCCAAGAAAGAAAACCGTGAATTAACTACTCAGGAAAAAGCTGATATTGCCGAGCTTACTACCCGCGGAACAGAATTAAAAACCCTTTCAGAAGCTAAACGTATAGACCAAAAAACAGCCCGAAGCTTTACAGATCCTAAAGTTGCAAGCTTAGCGCTTGAAGGTGCAATGAAGCAAGTTGGAACAGACGCCAAGACTCAGGAGCTTAATGAGCAGCGTCGTAATGTGTTAATTGATACTCGCGTAAAAGTAAAAGCAGCAGAACTTCAGCAAGATACTCAAAAGATTAAAAACGAGCAGACGTTGCTTGGACTCGATACCAGAATCTTTGAGTTAGCAACCAGTGGTTTTGAGTATTTGACCGATGCAGAGCTAAAGCGTAAAAACATTTTAGAAACAGAAAAATTGTTTTATGACCAAACTTTAGCCAGAAAAGTGGTTGAAGATGAGATTACTGTATTAACTGAAAAATTAAAAGACGCCAAAGGGCCGACTATAGCTGGTCTTAAGTCAGAAATAGATCTTAAACTACAGCAGTTAAATTTTCTTGACCAGCAAGAAGTTAAAGAATACACTATTCTTGGTATTCAGCAACGTCAAGCTGCAACTGCAAATATGTATGCAGTTGTTAACAAGGCAATGCGCGAAGGTTATGAAATAAGCCAGCTACAGCGTGATACTGCACTTGATATGACTAACAATGAGTTAGAGCTATTTCAACAGCGCGTACAATTACTGAGTTTAACAGGCGACCAATACTTAGCAGAAGAAAAAACACTAAAGCTGCGAATATTAGACCAACAAAGTCAAAATGATAGAATAAAAGCTGCTCAGAGTTTAGCTCAGAAATTAATGAAGATTCAAGAAGACGAGCAAAAGGCAAAGGACGGTAATAGTAATTATGATGCTGCCCGATATGCTAAAGATCGAGCAATTGCAGGCGCTTTCTATGATGCAGAACTAGCTCGGATAAATCAAAATAATGATGCAAAACGAAAAGGCATTGACTTGCAGTACTCTATGACATTGCGTATGCAAGCATACGATGCAACCTTTCAACAAGCATTTAGCAACATGGCAGATGCAATTGTTCAAATGGTTACTACTGGTAAAGCAAGCTTTAAAGACTTGATTAATAGCATGATTGCTGATTTAATTCGTTGGGAATTAAAACAGCAGATGATGAGCATGTATCAAGGTATTGGGGGTGCTAAAGGCATATTTAATATGTTCACAGGAATGGGTCGTATTGATAATTCTATTAATACCTTAGTTAATTCTGGTGGCCCAGGTTTACCAGGATTTAGCTTAGAGGCTCAAGGTGGTGTTTACGATGCTGGCTTACGAAAGTTTGCCAAAGGCGGTACATTCACTAATTCCGTCGTTAGTTCTCCTACTATGTTTAAGTTTGCTCAAGGTGCAGGCTTAATGGGCGAAGCAGGACCTGAAGCTATTATGCCCCTAAAGCGTGACAGCAACGGTAATCTTGGCGTTCGCTCAGATAACAATGGTGGCAGCAAAGTTGATATTGTTGTTAATAACTACTCGTCTGAGAAAGCAACTACAACAGAAACAGTTGATTCTAAGGGCAATCGTAAGATTGAAGTTATTGTTGGCGACATGGTTGCTGACCAACTTAGCCGAACAGGTTCTGCTGCTCAACAAGCTTTAACTGGTAGTTACGGACAGCGTCCCTCAATGGTAAGGAGATAATATATGCCAATTCAGTGGCCAACTACATTGCCGCAAGTACCTCAAAAAGGTTTTCAGGAGACTGTGGGTGTTAACGTCATCCGCAGTCAAACTGATGCCGGTCCAGCAAAGCAACGCAGGCGTGCAGCTCGTCCTAATGAAATGAATTTATCTTTTATTATGACAACTGCACAATGCGACAGACTTGAAACTTTCATCAAAGATGATATAAAAGGTGTAAGCCGTTTTACATTTCCACATCCTAGAAAACTTGGTACTACAGTAGATGCCAGAATTATTCCTGGCAGCAATGGTGAGTTCTTTAGTCTACAATATATTGCACCAGGCTTCTGGTCTACTAGTTTAAAAATGGAAATAATGCCATGAGTCGTTTAACCCGATTGTCTCCACAAGCCATACGTGCAATGTATGGCTCGGAAACAGATCAAGCACTAATTATGCTTTTAACTGTTTACGATGCAACAGATAACTCAACAATTATTGGACGCATGGCAGACGGTTTTACTGGTAGGTTACCGGCTTTAACTACTGAAGCTGAAATAGTGTATGGGGTAACAAGTCGAAGCAATGACTACTACTTTATACCTATGGAAATTACATTGCCAGGCGAACAAGAAACAGGCGTAGGTCAGTGCAGCATAACAATAAACTATGCTGCACCCGACTTAATTGCCGCTATTCGTGCAGGCATTACAAAGCCAACAAAAATACTATTAGAGCTAGTACTCTCTGGCTCACCCGATACTGTTGAAGCTAGTTTCGCAGATTTTTATATTACCAGTGTAAATTATGACGCACAGAAAATTAGCTTAAGTTTAGACATGATTAATCTAAGCAGAGAGCCTTTTCCTTGCTTTAGTTTTACACCTGGTTACTTTCCAGGACTATTTTAATGAACTATAATAAATATATTGGTCTGCCTTACAAAGATAACGGCAGAGATATTGATGGAATAGATTGCTGGGGATTAGTTCGTCTTTACTATAAAGATGAACTAGGTATTGATCTACCAAGCTACGTTGACGAATATAATGGCCCTTATGACACTAACGTCACAAGGGCTATTAGTCTTTATAAAGATGCATGGAACAAAACTACTACTCCTGCACCTGGAGACGTAGTATTATTTAATATCTACGGAGAACCCGCACACGTTGGCGTTTACGTAGGTAACAACAAATTTTTGCACTGCCGCGAAGGTCGCGACAGTGTGGTCGAATCGCTGGACAATATCAAGTGGAACAAGCGACTAGATGGTATTTACAAATACAGCGAGAATACACAAATTGAAGTTGTGGGTATGCCACATCCGCTAAAAACAAGCGTGTATCGTGAATGGACTGTTGCTGGTACAACGGTACAAGACTTTGCATTGTTTGTGCAAAACAAGTATTCTTTGAGCACACGATTTACTGAAAAGTTAGTAGTTGTAGTGGACGGTGTACCCATTGCCAAAGAAAACTGGGAAACAACTGTTTTGCAAGCAGGACAAACCATTGCTTATCGTGCAGTGCCAGAAGGCCGCGATACATTTAGATTACTTCTTGTTCTTGCCGTTGTTATTGTAGCACCACAATTAGCTACAACTGGATTTCCTGGTCTTGGTATAAGTGGAGCAGGAGCTGTAGCTGGTACTTGGCAAGCCAGTGCCGCTGCTATGGCCATTTCCATGACAGGTATTGCATTGGTAAATGCAATTATGCCTATACGTACTCCTACTCAAAATGATCCAGGCAGTGCCAATGCCTTAAATTTGTTTAGCGGTACAAATAATCAAACTAATAAGTTTGGAGCTATCCCAGTTGTCCTAGGTAAAGTTAGGATGGCAGCAATGTTAGGTGCTTCTCCTTATATTGAAACACTAACAGATACAACTGTTTTAAACTTACTGCTTGTATGGGGTTTTGGACCTCTGCAAATTACTGATCTTTGCGTTGGCGCAAACCCTATTGCAAATTATTATGATGGTTTGCCTATGCAGCTGCCTAAGCCAGCTACATTATATGGTCGTCCAGAAGAAGACCAAACAACCTTTAATAGTTTATACGGCTCAGACGTAGAACAAGCCCCTGCAAAATCTGTTGAACTTGTTAATAACGCCACAGACGGCAATCCTTGGCAGTATATTTACTTTAATCAAGAATCAACACGAGTTGATGTTGCACTTACTTTTCCAGAAGGTATGCGAAGCATTAACACCAAAAACGGAAATGTAAGTGCAGCTACTTCCGCTGTTGAAATTCAACTCGGCACTTATAATAGCGCTAGCAATGACTGGAGTTTTACTAGTACTGCTTCGTATTCTGTAGGTGCCTACAACTCTAATCAGCTTAATTCGGAAGCATATACTTCAACACTGTTACGTCCAGGTACTAGAATTACAGGCTATGATGAGAATGGTTCAACCTCTACCTCTCTATTCCGATATAGCATATTTGCAATGTTACCAGGCGGTGGTATTCAGCGTTATGATGGTGCTGCTACTGACAGGTTTAACCTGCCTCCAAGCCCAGAGATGATTGCAGAGTACAAAAGCGGAACTTATGCAAAGCTTATTGGAGACGGTGGTACTTATACGCACTTACCACAAATTCCTCCAAACGCACTAAAATTATATACAGTATGTATGACTAATACTGGTATAATTGATCCACCAACCTCACACTTAGGTAGTTATGTTGGTTATACAGGATTAGCACTTACTCATACTCAGTTAACTGAAACTGTTCAGAACACTAATGATGGATATGACACAAACTTAACAGGTGTTAAAATTGCTATTCAAGCAGGAAAAGTCTGGAACGATAATACTGCTGTAGGTCAAGTAGCTGCAACAAGTGCTGCTCCACAAGAAATATTTAACTCTACACAATTTGCTGGTGTAAATAGCACTTTTAATAAGTACAGTGGCTGGAGTAGCTTGCTACAAACTTACGGAGTACGACCTACAAACTATACAGGTGCCACATCAGATACTTTAAATATAACTAAAACGGTTATCTTCCCTTATAGTGGTTACTATAATATTGAAGCTTCTGCAGACGATTCAGGAACTGTAGAAATTGACGATATCAAAGTGTTGACCATGCCAGAAAATAGTTGGCGTACTACTGTAACAAGTTTAATGTACCTAGAAGCAGGTAATCATACAGTTAAATTAACTGGTACAAACGTAGGTGGTCGCGATATGGCTTCTGCTGTAAGAATAACTTACACTAAATCAGGATTAAATAGCGTTTCTACTACTCATACTGAGATTGTGTTTGGAGTGCCAGGTTTCTTTGAGAAACGAAAAGATGCTTTTGGATACACTCAACACTTTACACAACTACCTAAAGCACGATACGCTGTACGATGCCGTAGAACTGATAACGATGCTTCAGAAGAAGGCGATCTCCGCAAGTATGCTAAAATAGTGTTCTTTACGGCAGCCTGTTTTGATAATACCAGACCAGCAGTTAATCCTCCTGGAACTTATATTGCAAAAACTGCCATTCGCGTACAAAGTACAAACAAAGTTAACGGCTCAATAGACGGCGTTAATGCGATGGTTCAAAGCATTTGCTTGGATTGGGATAAAGCTACACAAAAATGGATTAGTAGACCTACTAATAATCCAGCAAGTTTATTTGCTTATATTTTAATGCATCCAGGTAATGCTTATAAGATTAGCCCGTTAGAGTGGGCTCGCAAAATAGATCTGCCTAGTTTACAGGCTTGGCACGAGTTCTGTGACGGCAATAACCCTTCTGGTGGTAGATTAACCTACAATAACATTATTACTAACAGTATGAGTGTTATGGATGTGTTGCGAGATATTTGTGCAGCGGGACTAGGAAGCCCAATTTTCCTGGATGGTAAGTGGTCAGTGGTAATTGACAGACCAAGAACTTATACTACTCAGTATTTTACTCCACATAATAGTTGGGGATTTGAGTCTACCAAAACACTGCCAAGATTGCCACACGCATTTAGAATAACTATTGTAGATGAAAAACAATCTTACCAAAACTCTGAATATATAGTATACAATTACGGATATAACAAAGATGGTACAGGCGGTAAAACCGAAGCAACATTGTTTGAAAGTTTGTCGTTACCTGGTGTAACTAATCCTGACCAAGCAAAATTCTTGGCAAGATGGCATCACGCACAGCTGAAACTACGCCCCGAAACCTATACATTAAACACAGACTTTGAGTATTTAGTGTGTAATCGCGGCGATGTGGTTAAAGTAAGTCATGACGTTCCGCTATGGGGTGTTGGAACAGGCCGCATAAAGGCTATCACTAACAGCACTACCTTAGAGTTAACAGAGCCAGTGACTTTAGTAGGTGGCAAAAACTACCGAATACTAGTCCGAGTTAACGATAAAAATAAACCAAACGGCACTACTAAAACTCTAGACCTAGCAGCTACTAGCCCTGGTATTACTACTGGACAAGTAGTAACTGTTAGTACTATTAAACTGTTGTCCACAGCACCAATTACTGTAAGTGATGGTCTGGAAGCAGATAATTTGTTTATGTTAGGAGAGCTTGGCTATGAGACACAAGAGCTGGTAGTTATAAATGTAGAACCTACAACCAATGCAGGAGCAAAATTAACTTTAGTTGATTACTCTCCGCAAATTTATACTGCTAATCTATCTGAACTTCTAACATACGATGCTAATGTTACTTTGCGTAACAATGACATTGTTAAAAATAGCATTAATAAAGCGCCCGTAATTACTCAAGTAACTAGCGACAGTGTACTAAGTGAAGCCATTTCTGGCGGAACTTATCAAAACGTTGTAATTGTTAGTTTTTCAAACCCTGCTGATTTAAGTAATCAAGCAGAGCAAATTGAGTCACAAATTATTCGCGGAGATAGTGACTTTGGTTCAGGCAGTTTAACAGAACTTTATAGAGTTGACAAATCTGTTAGCAGCTTAACAGTTAATGGTTTAACCACTGGCGAAGTTTACAAAATACGTTCGCGCTACAGTAATAAAACTGGTACTATTGTGGGGCCCTGGTCTGAAACTATCTGGTTTACAAATGCTGGTAAGAATCTTACTGGATCTGTAGCCCCGTTACTAACACTTGACTTAGAACGTACATTTATTGTTGTCAAGCCTGATGTTACTTTACAGACTGCTGATTTTTCAACGTATGAGTACAGGTTGTATAAAGATACTGGAGTCGAAGATTTTTGGGAAATAGTACCAAATGCAGCAACAAACAATATTAAAGTCATAAGAAATACTGGAGAGGCTAGGTTTGATCTTCGTGAACAACCAAGACCAAGACTCTCAGCTGCAGGAATTACTTACAGAGTAGCTTGCAGAGCTTTAGATAAACAAGGTAATTATAGTACTCAAAGTACTCTAGGAACAATAGTTGTTAAAACTATTACTTAAAGGATAAGCATGGCGGCATTTTTATACCCAGGCGTAAAATCACTGCAGTTGGTATTAGATAGACCATATGACAGTATTAGAACTACAGATGTTAGGGACGACCTAACATCTGTTAAAGTTTGGTACTCGTTAACATCTGGATTTAATCCTAATAACGGAGAAGGCACACTTGTGCCTTCTGGAAATAGTTTAAATGTAACTATTCCTAATCTAACTCCTAATACTCGGTATTATGTAAAGTATGCCTTTATTAGTGCAATTGACGAAGATGAAGTAGACCCAGCAGGCCCAGCAGGCCCTGGGTCTTATACTGTTTCCGCTCAACTAACAGCAGTAGTGCTTGAAGAAAACATAAGTGTTTACGGATACTTAACAAATGACCCTCTGCCTATTGTTACTAAAACTGACGGTACTGGCGGGGATTTTACTAATGCTGTTGGTGTTTTCAAGGTTTTTAACTTAAGTACAGAAGTAACAGGAGCTGGACCAGTATATTCTATTAAGCCAGGAAGTGTTGATAGTATTACTGGAGCAACTATAAATGCTACAACAGGTGTTTATAGTTGTACTGGTTTAACAGAAGACGGCGGCAACGTTACGTTTATAGCTGTATATAATGGTGTTACTATTGAACAAGTATGGAACGTTTACCGTGCATTGGCCGGTGAGACAGCACCATTAATTCAACTCAGTGCAGCCAACAAGGAGTTTGTTTACAAAGACCAGTACGCTACAGTCTCACAAACTCCATCAACAACTGTAACTGCGCGATTAGTTAATTTAACTGGCACGCCTACATTTACAGTTCAAGCATATACTCGCGAAAATACAACTACGCCTCTTGGCAATATTGCATTTACTCAAGGCACAGGCGTAAATTCAAACAAAATAACAATTACAAAAGAACAGTTTGGTGCGCTTGGTGTAACACTAGGTACTGCGGTAGTTACTGCTACAGTTGGTGACGTAAGCGACGTTCTTACTCTTTATCGTATTAACGACGGTACAGAACAAATTACAGTTTACTTGTCAAACGAGTCTCACGGAATACCTGCGTATACAGACGGCACAACTACTGCTAGCAGCTATATTGGCAGCGGTACTAATATTCAAGTTAAACAAGGCAATACTTATTTACTTGTAGATAACACTAGTCCATTTGATAATGGCACGTGGACAATAACTAATATTGCCGCATATGGTATTACCTGCGATACCACTCCATTAGTTACTTTTAATGGTGGTAACGTTATTGACTTTGATCGTCATTCAGATATGGATGATGATAAAGATTCTGCATACATAGACTATACTATTTCAGGCAAAACAACAACAGGAGTAGCTTTTAGTATTGTAAAACGTCAAAGTTTTACAAAGTCAAAAGAAGGAGTAGCAGGCGCAACAGCACGGTCTGTTAATCTAACCGCTGCTCAACAAGCATTTACAACTGCTAAAAATTCAAGTGTAGTAGCGCCTGATACTATTACTCTAACTGCCATTGCAAGTAATTTTGTTAGCCCACAGTATACTTGGTTAGTTGATAACGCTGTTCCTGATGCAAACATTGGAACAGCAAATGGCAATACTTTTGTATTAAAGAAATTTAATCCACTTGGTGTAAAAGTAGTAAAAGTAACTGTTTCCGAAGGCACATTTAGCGTGTTCGATACATTCTCTGTTTATAGCTTCAGGGAAGGAGACGATGCTTTTATTGTTGGTTTAAAAAATGAAAACCAAAGTATTAGTTGTGACAGTGCTGGAGATGTGTTACCAGGTCAGTTCCCTTTTACAACGCAGATGTATGCAGTATTAGGCGGAAGATTTTTAACTAGCACTACAACGCCGGGTCCGACAGCTACATTTGCACCTGTAAGCTATAATGGCGGATTTTCTTATAGTATAGACGGAAACGGCATTATTACTATCGGTGGACTCGATGAGCAGTTTGGCGAAGCTGTGTTTAGTGCAACGGTTAATGGTGTTACATTAACTAAAACCTTAAACTTAAACAAGACTTTTGACGGTGCAGACGCTTCTGTGGTTAACGTTACTGCAAGCACACAAGCATTTATTGCAGCAAAAAATACCGAAACAATTAGTCCGTCAGCAATTACACTAACCGCTGCTTCTTATAATGTTGGCGCAAATCCCACTTATGCGTGGAGTACTTCTACCGACGGTGGTACAACTTTTACACCTCGTCAAACAAGTACAAGCGCAACATACTCACTAGCAAGTTTTAGCAGCGGTAGTACAATCGTAAAAGTTGTGGTTACCGGAGGCGTTACAACAGTATTTGACCAAATTACTATCTATTCGTTAAAAGAAGGTAGTGACAGCATTTCTGTTGGATTAACAAACGAAAATCAAACTATTAGTTGCGATAGCGACGGCACTCCTATAGGTGGGCAGTTTAACTTAAACAGTGAATTACTGGTGTTTCGTGGTGCAACTAGGTTGACTAATGCTGACGGTGTTACTTGGTCAAAAGTTTCCGAAACAGGCATGACGAGCACAATTATTACAACAACTGGTGCTATAACAATAACAGGAATTACGGCAACAAGTGCAAGTGCTACGTATAGAGCCACGCTTACAATTAATGGAGTTGTAACTACTTTTGATAAGATTTTTACACTAAACAAGTCCAATAACGGTCTTGCAGGTGAAGGTACTACTCAAATTTATATTCGTACAACAGGTACTCCAATTGCCCCCGCAGCTGGCACGTTAAGCGCAACCCTAGCAGCGACTAGTCCACAATGGTACGCAAGTATTGCGAGTACTCCTGGAACCAATCCACTATGGACAAGTTTTGGTACTAGAGCTGCTGGTAGTAACATTTATACTTGGCAAACTCCTGTACGTGTTGAAGGTACAACCGTAGTAAATCCTCCGCTAAAAAACGCTACAGGTTACTTGTATTACAGCTTTGCTACAACAGAAGCTAACAAACCACAACCTCCGCAAGTTCCACAAAACTCTACTTCTTATAATTTTGCTGACGGCACTTTTGGTGTTATTACGGCTAACTGGTCTACAACTTTTTCAGTAGCTCCGGTCGATGCTAATTTAAAAATGTGGGCGGTTCGTTATAGTGTACAAGAAACAGTATCTGGCGGCGCACAAACGGTATCAATTAGTGAGGTGTTTACTCACCAAAACTTTAATGGTGTAGTAACTTTCACTAATCAAAACTACGTTACTCCAGGCGGGGCAACTGATGCAGCCAATACTGCTATCACTAACTCTAGCGTTATTGCAGGAAAAGTTAATAAAACTGATATCTACACAACAAACACTACTACTATTGACGGTGGCCGAATCACTACTGGCAGTATTAATGCCAATAGATTAAATATTGGGTACAACACCACCAATAATCTCAATAGTAATCGTATTATTATTGACGGTGCAAACAACAACATACGTGTGTACGCGGGCGGCAATCAACGAGTTATTATAGGTAACTTAGCTGAGCCTTCAGGTGGCTGGCCAAATATACTAAGCTAAGAGGCATTTATGACCTATGGAATGAAAATTTATGGCCCTGATGGGGTCTCTGTTGCATACGACTCCACCAGCCCAGGTGGAGTCTTTGTACAGTTTGTAGTTTTATTAGCAAGTGCACCTACAAACAGTCAAAGCGTAGTAGGTTTTCCAAGTATTTATCGAGCAATGACAATAGAACTGTACCCGCTTGTTAGTGGTGATCATTCATACTATCTTGTTCAAGGTAGTGTTGCAGGTGGGCAAGATGCTGCAATTTATTACCAAAGCAGCGCCTCAATAGCTGGCGACTTTACTACTCGTAAACCAACAATTTTAATGGCATTTGCTAAATGACTTACGGATTCAAATTTTTAAACAACAACAGCGAAACTGTTATTGACGATACCAATGTTAAACCTTGGTATCTACGACAAGCAGTGGTAGCCAATGCCACTTTAGTTACGGACACTTATAACAGAATTAATGATTCTGTTATAGTAGATGGAGGCAATGATCCTAATACTTTAGTGTGGAAACCTTACGCAGCTCCCGGTGTGACAAGCTGGGCAGTTTATGAGATAAGATATGAAGTACCAAATGATTTAGATTGTTTTATAGTATATTCAATACCCAATAATACTTCAGTATACTATAATTGTCCCGTACCTTACTCTTTAAAAGCAGCTCCCAGCACTATATCAATATTTACATTTGTGCCTAATACTCGTGTCGCCAGTGTTGCTGACATACCAAAAGCATATATATTTGTAACTGATCCTGTACCTCCGCCAAATCCATCAATAGATAAGTATGGTATAAGACTTTTTAGCGCAAGCGGTGCAATTACTTATGATTCGGGTTACCGACATTTTCAGCCAGTTGCAATAGCTCCATTGTTTATTCCTGACCCTGATAGCTACGTTTACACGCAGAGTAATCTTATACCAGATCAAGTCAATACAATCCCTGTAACCTTAACAAATCCTGTATTTTTATTACCTGGAATAGATTTAATAAAAGTAGGTGGATTAGATTGGGAAAGTGGGACCAATATTGCATTAGTTAATAGCGTAGTCTACGGTAGATCCAGTAATGGCCTGTTAGTTTCAGTGCCTAGAACTAAACTTCAATCTGTACCTTCTTTTACCGCTGCAGGATTCTATAATCAAGCATTAACAGGTATACAAAAATTCCTTGTTTTAGATGGAGATTTGTTAGACCAGGGTAATAGTACTCCAGAACTGGAGCCTTCTTATAGATTGTCTAAAAATAAAGCTGGCATAGAAGAAGGCAAAACGGGGGTAGTAATAACTCTTAACACTACAGCCGTACCCAACGGTACAATAGTGCCTTACACAATTTCAGGTATTAATGCAAATGATTTAGTAGTAAACGACTTAACAAGAGAATTTTTTGTAACTAATAATACTTCTAATGCTTATATTGAAGCCGCATCGGATGCTTTCTTGGAAGGTACAGAAACAGTAACGCTAGCCTTAGACAATGGACGAGGCTCCATCACTTTTACAATCTCAGACGCTATAACTTATTCACTTAGTAGAAGCTTGGTTTCCCCAGAAGAGGGCCAAAATATATTAGTGTATTTAACTACTGGCGGAATTGCTAACGGTACTCTAGTACCGTATACTATTACAGGAATACAGCAATCAGATTTATCTTTTGGCAGTTTGACAGGTAATTTTACTGTTCAAAATGGTGCTGCAGAGCTGCGATTTGAATTTGCAAAAGATAGTGTTAATGACTATGAAACAATGCGTATTTCTGTTAATAATGGAGCAACTTTCCTAGATATACCTGTTACTAATATTCCTTATGCTAACGAAGTTTTAACGATTACGCCTAACGTTATTACTACTAATCAGAATACTACAGTAAGTATTACTGGTGGTTATGCTAACGATAGCTATGAGTTTATAATTTTAGATACAGGCGTAAATCCTGTCGATACTTGGAACAATCGCTGGAAATCTGAGTACGTTTCCTTATTACAAACTGCTTATTTGGATGAAAATGGCGAGTTTTTTAATCCTGCCCCTACTGGAGCTTCCTTTGGCTTAGGTAATAAAACACTTTGGATTTTTACTAATACTTCGAAAAATTTCCGCTCAGCAAACGTAGCTGTTGGAGCAGAGCCTACTTTTTCGTTAACAGCTAGCAACGGTACTAAAGGTCCTGTTACCCTAAACGAAGGTCAGATAGGCTACTTTTTAGTAACCACTAGTAATGTGCCTAATGGAACAGTTGTATACCCTAAACTGGTAGGGCCTAATACAGCTACATCAGCCGATATTGTTAACAGTGCTATAAACGGTTTAACTATTAATAATAACACTGGTTCTTTTACAATTACAATGGTGGCAGACCAAACCACAGAGTCTGACCCTGAGTTTAATCCAACAGGACAAGAATCCTTTAATTTGGTACTAGACTATCCCAACGGTACTCGTCGTGATACTTACGGAATGGTTTATATTAATGATACCTCCCTTACACCTGCCAGCTATAGTGTTACACGCAGTGCTGCAAGTGTTAACGAAGGTAGCTCCGTTACATTTCAGTTTATTACTAATCAATCGGGTGCTTTTTACTGGACTCTTACCGGTATGGATTTTGCAGATATTTGGTATGTTAATTATTGGGTCGATTATGGAGAAGGTGCGTACTGGGAAAGTCAGGGACAAATTAACTCAGGAACTATTTATTCAGGTGGTCAAGTACAGATATATTTTACAAATGACCAAGTAACTGAAGGTGCACAAACAGCAACTTTCAGCGTACGTTCTGGTAGTATAACCGGCACAGTATTAGCCTCAAACTCAGTAGTTATCAACGATACTAGTGTATATCCAGCAGCTGGTACAAACAGTGGCGGAGAATACTGCGTTAATTTTGATAGATACCAAAATAAGCACAACGGTAGTGGCGGTACGTATGCTGTGCTAGTGCAGTCTAACAGCCCTAGTTGCGGATTTAATGTTTGGAATGAATCACTAACAATTGTAAGCGATCAAAATGGTAACTATATAGTCCCATTAAATGGATACATGACAATTACAGCGGGCCCTGGCGAACCTAATACTGGGTTTACCTACGCAATTACCAATAACAGCGATCCTCAACCAACAAGCTTTCCAGGTACAGGTAGCTTAGATGGTAATGGTTATTTTACCAACTACATTACAGGAGCAACTGCTCAAGGTAGCCAAACCATTGGCGACAAACGGTTATGGATAAAGTTTAATTATAGTCAAAACGTTCGTAGTGCAAGATATCAAGTAGTTTACGATCCAGGTACTACAAACGGTGGTACGTTTTGTAGTGGTTTTAACCTACAACAAAATTACAACAATGGATCTGGCGGAATATATACACAAACTGTTCAAAGCAACAGCCCTACGTGTGGATATGTGCAGCAGTATTATCCCAGTATGTCGCAAACAACCTACTATTACTATAATGTAGACTATGTACATGATCTTTGGCAAATCTATGACGCTAAACCTAACTCACAAGTAAAGTTTACTATTGTGGCAGGTCCTGCCTATATTGGAGCAAATGCTACTATTACTACTGATTCAAATGGATTTGGTAGTTATGACATTGGAAATGCACCTTACGCCGCAGGTTTTTACACAATCAATGCAACTTTTCCAGGAAACGACGCAAGCTATCCCACAAACTATAGAACTCTAGTATTTTACTGGTACGTACTTGCTGCTAGTGGAGGCGGAGGCGGCTATTAAAAGCCAAAAACTTCACTGCTAAAAATACCCTGTCCATTATATGGGCAGGGTATTTTTTTGCATTGACAACTATGCGCCCTTGTGGTATAATATATCAAATTGTCAGAGTTTGTCAACTTTTTTTCTTGACAAGCTTTTAACTGGATCTAAAAGGCGGACTTGCCGTTTAGACTATAAGTAAATATACAACCACTGCTAATAAGGAGATCTGATTATGGTGGAGATAGATAACCACAGCCTCATTCAGACAGTTTCACTAGTTGCGTTAGCAGTTGTTGCTTTCTCAGTTGGAATTCAGAAACTGTTAAGAGACTGGAAAAGTACTAATGCTGAAACAAGCGTTATCACTTTAATGCACACAGAACTAGAGCGCATGAGCCAACAGAACGGCGTGCTGGCTACTGAGTTAAACCGCTTGCAGCAGGAAATGATTTTACTCAATAGCCAACTAGCACAGTTGTGCGTAGAAAATCAGCAACTACAAACAGAAGTTGTTGCACTAACTGAAGAAGTTAACAAGTTCCGAATATCGGCTACTATAGCAGCAGCTAAAAAGGTTAAGGTGGGCTAATGCAACCAGCAAAAATTAACTATAAAATCTATCAAGGCAGCACTTTTCAAGAGACATTTCGTTGGGAATCAGAAACAAAAGTTTATGTACCAATTAGTGCAATTGCAAAGTCAGCCCCTTGCGTAGTTACTACTACCACACCACATAATCTGCCAGTAGGCTGGAGATTTCGTGTAGTTGGTGCAGGCGGTATGAAAGAAATTAATAGTACTGGCGAAGATTATCATTTATCAACGCTTACGCCTACAACTACTACTGTAGAAATAAATCAAGTAAATAGTTTAGCTTACAATACATATACAAGTGGCGGCGTAGTAGAATTTAATCAGCCAGTTCCCTTAGCAGGATACGCTGCACGTATGCAAATTCGTGAAACAGTAGATAGCCCAACAGTTATTCACGAAGCCACAACACAAAACACGCAAATTGTTTTAGACAATGTAAATAAAACAATTCAAATTACTTTATTAGCAAATGTTACACAAAACTTTACATTTGCAACAGCGGTATATAGTCTAGAGTTATATAATGGCAATAATGTTATTCCATTTATTAACGGCAACTTAACCTTAGTACAAGAGGTTACACGATGACAACTGAAGTAATCGTAACGCAGAGTGGTGATACTAGCGTTGTACAAGGACAGGTAGTAAATCGTGTAGTTATAGACGACAAACCTGCTAGAATTATTACTAGTGGCATGATGCCTCCTCCTGCAGTTAACTCACTTACGGCATCATCAGATGTAGATATCTCCGGACTACAAGACGGCGGCGTGTTAGTTTATAACACAGCAACAAATAAATGGACAGCTACTAATTTGTTGGATAAACAAATTTTTGAAGCTGGTCAGTTTTAAAAAGGATAAGCAATGGCTTCTATTTTAAGAATTAAACGAAGTGAAACGTCAGGTAATCCAGGGGTACTTGGAGCAGGCGAATTAGCTTATTCTGGCTTAACAGATAACGGCTCAAATGGTGGTGATAGACTTTATATTGGTCTTGGAACCGAAACTGCAGGAAATGCGGTAAATCACATTATTATTGGTGGTAAGCGCTATACCGACATGGTTGACGCAGCTACTAATATCAACACAGTAGGCACTTTAGTAAAACGCGATTCAAACGGTGATTTTACAGCACGTCGTGTTACAGCAGATTTAATTGGTAATTCCGATACTGCTACTAAATGGTTAAATGCTCGTAACTTAAGTTTAACAGGGGACGCAACAGCTACCTTAGCTTCCATTGACGGATCCGCTAACGTGTCTGCCGCACTTACACTAGCAAACACTGGAGTTACTGCAGGCAGCTACGGTTCGGCAACGGCAATCCCTACTTTTACAGTTGACACAAAAGGTCGCTTAAGTGCTGCAGGTACTGTTGCAGTTGCAACTAACTTAGCAATCGCAGGTAATACTGGCACAGATACAGTTAGCTTGTTAACAGATACATTAACAATTACTGGCGGTACCGGAGTATCAACAGCTGTTACCAATAACACAGTTACAATCAGCTTACCTCAAGCACTTGCACCTACGTCAAATGTTACGTTTAATGATGTAACAGTCAACGGAGTTTTATATTCTAACGACATTACCGCTACCAGCATTAATATTGACGGCAATGCCTCTATTACTGGTAACTTAACAGTTTTAGGTACAGTTACAACAGTTAATTCAACAACAGTTGCAATTGGTGACAAAAACATTGAATTAGCCAAAGACGCTACTTCAGCAGCAATGGCTGATGGTGGTGGTCTGACAATCATGGGGCCAACAGTTCCTGCTACTATTTTATATAACAGTGGCGACGATCGCTGGGTAATGAACAAAGACTTAACAGTCACAAATGTTTATGCTGAATTAGTTGGTAATGCTGCAACTGCTACTAAATGGAAAACAGCTCGCAACTTGAGTTTAACTGGCGATGCAACCGCTACCTTAACAAGCGTAGATGGAAGTGCAGCAGTTTCAGCAGCTCTTACTTTAGCCACAGTTAACACAAACGTTGGAACTTACGGCGATTCCGTAACAGTGCCTACATTAACAGTTAATGCCAAAGGCTTAGTAACTGCAGTTTCACAAACAGTTATTCCAACTGCTACAACGCTAATCAAAGGTTTGTCTAAATTCTTAAGCACACAGTTTACAGTAACTGATGGTTTGGTAGAATTAGTACAAGTTGATGGCGGAAGCTATTAATACTATAAGGGAACTATATGTCGACAGTAATTAAATTAAAGCGCAGTTCAGTTCCCGGCGCAGTACCGGAAGTAGAGGATCTGGAATTAGGCGAAGTTGCTATAAACGATACAGATGGTGTCATGTACTTTAAAAAGTCCAATAACACCATTTCTAGTTTTAGCACTGGCGGTGGCGGTGGAAGTGCCTTAATAGAAACAATAGCAACTGAAAAAGCTATTATTATGGCTATTGCATTGGGGTAAAATATGGCAACAATATTCGTAAATGCGATTTCACGTGCTGTAGGTACTTCAGAAGTAATTAGCTTTACAGCACCAGAAAAGTGTATTGTAATCGGTGGTAGTATCTCAAACTTAAAGAGTACGACTATTCCTTTTACATTAAAGATTCGTAGGGGGTCGGAAGACACCTACATTCACAAAGACAAAAGAATAGATGCAGGCGATCCGTACGAATTATCAAAAGGTAATAAGTTAGTTCTTGCCACAGGAGATAAGATAGTTATCTCCGCCAAAGTAGATTCTAGCATTGATGCAGTCTTCTCAATATTACAAGGAGTCTCATAATGGGTGGGTTTTACGAAGGCTCAGATTTAGCCGATAAAGTGTTATACGGGTTCCGTCTAGACCCTGACACAGGCAATCTAAACATAGAAATTTTAGACGGGGACACTCCAGTCTCGTTGCCTCAAGAAGGCGTGATTGATAAGTATGATTACAAACAATGGGTTTGGTCAAAAGATACTATTCAATTTGAGTGGGGTAACAAAGGACACTTACTTATGAGGCTAATATAATATGAGTCAACTTATTGATCTAGGAAAATTACGCTTCCACTTCGCTGGTCAGTGGAGCAATGCCACTACATACGAATCAAATGATATCGTTAAGTACGGTGGTAACGTATATGTGTATACATACGCATTAAAAACATCAGGAATCTTACCTACTGATACCGCTTATTGGGCGTTGATGGTAGAAGGTTTCAACTTCTTGGGTTCTTTTAGCACAACCGGCAACTATAAAGTTGGTGACGGTGTTGCACACGGTGGCGTTGTGTATGTTGCTATTAAAGACTCTATCAACATCACTCCTCCTAACGCAGTTTACTGGTCACGTTTCTTGGACGGTATTCAGTACGAAGGTACTTACTCTCCTACAACTTCTTACCAGAAGAATGACGTTGTTAAGTACGGTGGTTCTATCTATGTTGCAAAACAAGACGGTACAAACAACTTACCAACAGTTACTGCATACTGGGACAGATTCGTAGAAGGCGTTAGCCCTCGCAGTGTTTACAACGAAGCTACAGCTTATGTACCTAATGACTTAGTTGCTTATGGCGCTAACATTTATCGTGCTAAAGTAGAGACTACTGGCAATGCTCCAAGCAATACAGGTTTCTGGGAATTGTACGTTGGTGGTATTAAGTTTACTGGCAACTATAGTGCTGTAACAGAATATTATGTAAACGATATCGTTGTTTATGGTAACAACATCTATCGTTCAAAGTTAACACAATCTAATACACTGCCTACAGTTGCAGCTAACTGGGAATTGTTAACTGCTGGTAACAGCTACAAAGGCACTTACGTAAATGCTACTGGATATTTCCAGGGCGATATTGTTAGCTACGGCGGCAATGTTTACATTGCGTTAGGTGTAACAACAGGTAACTTACCTACTGATGCTACTAAGTGGCAAGTATACAGTTCAGGCTTCTCTTATCAAGGCGTATGGTCTAGTGGTACTGCTTATAAGATTAACGAAATTGTTGGTTACGGTGGTTCATTATATCGTTCTAAAGCCGACAACCAAAACGTCAACCCAACAGTTACAGCTACCTGGGACAAGGTTGTTGCAGGATTTAAGCTGCGCGGTACATGGGCAACTGCTACACAGTACGCAACTGATGAAGTTATTACTTATGGTGGTAATACTTACATCTCTATTTTACCACACGCTTCCACAGATTTCAATACCGACTTAGCTGCTAACAAATGGCAGAAATTTAACTCAGGTATTCGTTGGATGGGCGTCTGGACTAGTACTACCCAGTATTACAAAGATGACGTTGTTAAGGCTGGTGCCTCTTCGTTTATCGCTAACGTTGACACTATTGGTGGTAGTAACCCAGCTGGCGGTTCAAACGCAAATTGGAGTAGCTTTGCTACTGGTGCTGAAGGATTCTTGTCTAAAGACGGTGATGCAATGTTAGGTATGCTTACCTTGTTTGCAAACCCTACAGACCCCTTACACGCAGCTACAAAATCTTACGTAGATCAGTTTATTAATGCAGCAGCAGGCGGAACAATTAGCGGACCGTTAGTTGCTAGCGGCGTAAATGCAAGCTATACTGCTCAAAACGGTGCTACTGTTAATATCAGTGGTGGTAGCTTAAATCTTACAAACGGTTCTACTCTTACAACTGACGGTACTTCTACACTTGGCAATACCCGTGTTGCAGGTAACTTAGATGTTGACGCTGATTTAAATATTGATGGCGGTGACTTAACTGTTAGCGGAACTACATTTAACTTAGCAAATACAACAGCGACAACAGTTAATTTGGCCGGTGCTGCTACTGCAGTTAATATTGGTGCTGCAACTGGTACAACCACTGTTAAAAACAATGTTGTTATTGACGGGGACTTGCAGGTTAAAGGTGGTGACATTACCACTAACCAAACAACTTTCAATGTTGTTAACGCAACGGCTACAACAGTAAACATTGCTGGTGCAGCTACTGATGTTCAAATCGGTGCCGCAACTGGTACAACTAATATCAATAACAACGCTGTTATTGACGGTATATTAGATGTTATCAGCGGTACTACGATTACAAACACAACTGACGATCCTACTGGTTTTGATAACCAGCATCCCAATACTCGCGGTGTTGTGGAATATAGTGATAACGGTACACGAGTTTATTCAATCGACAAAGACGGTAATGTTACTGTTCGTGAAGATTCAAAGTTTGCTACTGGCACGGCCTATCAAACAACAGCAGTTGCAAAAACTCTGGCAATCTTTCCCGCACCTGGACAAACAAAGTTTGTATACTGGGTCAGCGGCGTACGTTACGAAAAAACTGGTTTATTAACCAGCACATCCGCGAGTATTAATGGTTACAACTATTTCTACTTTGATGGTGGTACATTAACAAATGCTACTACACGTACTGACGATATTCTGACAACAAAAGCAAACGTTGCCGCTGTTCGTGGAACTAGTCGCAATAACCGTATTATCTCTATTGAAGATCAGCGTCACGGTATTTCCATTGACGGTGCTAGCTTAACATACATCAAACGTGCAGAGGGTATTAAGTTAGTAAGTGGTCACGGTGTAACTCCAGGTACAGTTGGTGCAGGTACTTATACAAATACCAAAGCAGGCGAATTACGTGATGCAGATTTAACAATCACAAGCCCTATTAAGACAGCTAACAAATTCGTAGTTCGTGACGGCAATGATTGGAAGCTGGCAGATAACAACGACAACTTATTAAGCTATAAGTTGGGTGTGTTGGGCGGTGTTACAGTTACTGCACAAGGTAGCGGCTATAGTGGATTGTCTACAACTCTTAGCGTTCAAGGTGACGGTGAAGGTGCTGTAGTTACCCCAGTTTTGGCAGGCGCTCCATTACAGACTATTACACTTAACAATGGTGGATTTAATTACGCTAACAATTCAACAGTTACACTTTTAGGCGACGGTACGGGCGGTACAGCCACAATAGTTGTTCCCGCAGGTAAAAACATTGGTTCAGTAGCTATTACAAACCAAGGTAGTCGATATACTACTGCACCGACTGCAACAGTTGTTGGAGGTGGTGGTACAGGAGCTACAGTTTCGATTGCACTTAATTTAGGTACTCCAATTGCCGCAGTCCATATGGATACACTTGGAAGTGGCTATACTACTGCAAACGCAGTAATTAACGGTGACGGTACAGGTGCAACAGCAACAGTAACTATCGTTGCAGGTGCAGTAACTGATATTAACTTAACTAATCCTGGCAGCGGATATACTTATGCTACTGTAACTATTACAGGTAACGGTACAGGTGCTACAGCAACTGTGCACACGCTAAAGAACTATATCCAGGGATATGAAATTACCAACGTTGGTAGTGGTTATACAAGTAATCCTACAGTAACCATTACAGGTGACGGTCACGAAGCTACGGCAACTGCTCAAATTACTGCAGGCGGTGTAACAGATATTGTTATTACCAATGGTGGTCACGGATATACTTATGCTACTATGACAATTAGTGGTGGAGGCGGAAGCGGTGCTACTCTTAATCCTATTTTAAGCGGTTACCCATTACAGTCAATAACACTAACAAATCGCGGTAAAAACTATACTAGCACACCAACAATCAACATTGTAGGTAATCAGTACAGTCAGGGTGGACAAGCTTCTGTAATACTTGCACAAGGTAATACAATTGATAGCATTACTCTAACAAACCCAGGCGTTAACTATACTTATGCTACTGTACAAATTAATAGTACCACAGCAGGTACAGGTGCAAACTTTACGGTTGCAGCTACGCCAAGCGGTATTTTGGGTGTTACAGTTGTTAATGGCGGACGTCATTACAGTTATGCAAATATTATTGCAACTGATACAGGTGGTGCAACAGGTTTTGCAGCTACAACAACACTTACACCCGTTCCACAGTACAACGGATATGTTAATCAAAGCACTGGTTACGATTTAAACAATATTCCTGCAGGTAAGTTTACAAACACTTATTTTGTAGCAGTATCTAGCACAGATCGTGTTGTAAAAGTGCCTAGCGCATACTTATTTAACAGTATTCGCGAAGCGTTCCAGTATGCTAAAAAAGAAGTAAAAGAATTACAAGATTACGGAATGCCTTTTGCGAGCTATAAGTTCTTAGGCGTTACAGTTATTGATAATTCTGGTCAAGCAGTAACTATCCCAGGAACTAATCTTGGCGATGTTTTGTATTATGACCTGTTAAATAATGATAATAACTCAGCTCCGCTTAATGCAGATGGCACTAAAGTAGGTCGTAGTTTAACTATTGCCGCTAGTGGAAATGCTGCAGCTTGGTTGGGTGCTACTGAGTCGGCTAAGGTATATTACGTTGCTCCACATGGTGTAGACCAACCAACAAGTGGTAGTAACATAACTACTCCGTTTGCAAGTATTAAGTATGCTTGTCAACGTGCTGAAGAAGGTTCTACAATTTTTGTTAAAACTGGTAATTATAGTGAACAGCTACCTATTACAGTTCCCGCAAACGTAGCAATTGTTGGTGATAATCAGCGTACAGTCAACGTTGAACCAAAAACTGGTTTAAGTGATGACGGCGTAACCCCTAACAATCAGTCCACAATGTTTAGATTAAGCAATGGTGCAATCCTAAACAAAATGACTTTTAGAGGTATGACTGGTTGGGTTCCTGGAACAACGCCGGCAGATATTACTACTTCGACAATTAAAGGCGTGGTTGTTGGATTTAATCCAGCATCGCCAATTACTCATAAGTCACCTTATGTATTAGAATGTTCGTTTATCGGTTCTGGCGGTATTGGTGCTTTAATTGACGGTACAGTTCACTCAACCGGTGCAAAAACAATGATTTTCCATGGTTATACTATTATCAGCGATAATGGTGTTGGCTACTGGGTCAAAGACGAAGGCAAAGCAGAGATTGTAAGTTGCTTTACTTATTACAACTACTTTGGCTATGTAGCTACTGGTGGTGGATTTATTCGTGCACTAAACGGCAACAACAGTTATGGTACTTGGGGAGCATATTCTCAAGGATTCGGAGCTTCCGAAACACCAATTACTGGTGCTCTTTTAGGTCGACAGTTAAACTTTGTTTACACTGGCGGTGCTGTTAATGTTGGAGACGTTTGCACTAGTTCAGCTGGTGGAACAGGTATTGTTACTAACGTTCAATACAGTGCTAATAAAGTATACTTACGAAATACTACTGGTACATTTGGATTCGGAAATGGTTTAACATTTACTAGCGGCGGTACTGGCACTATTAGTGCAGGTGCGTTAGAAGACCAGAAAGGTTTTGTACTAGTAATGAACGGGCTCTCAGCTTTACCAAAACCAGGACAGAGCATTCAGATTACCGGAGATGCTGTTTCTTATGTGGTACAAAGCGTGTCAGGAACATACAGTGGCGTAGGTAGTGAAATTGTTGCTGTGTTGGCTCAGGAAAAACCGATGGGTAGCCCAAGTGGTACAGCTGTTACATTGCGTAGCAAGTATTCACAAATTCGCTTAACTGGTCATGACTTCTTGTCAATTGGTACTGGCGGTACGGTTACTACAAACTATCCTGGAGAGCCAACACAATCGGCTTCACAGGGCAAAGAAACTGAAGAAGTTTTTCCAGGCCGTGTATACTACGTATCCACTGACCAAGACGGTAACTTCCGTGTGGGCGAATACTTCCGTATCGATCAAGCAACTGGACGTGCTACACTGAACGCTAACGCGTTCGACTTGGCAGGTTTGACTAGCTTGAAACTGGGTTCTATCGGTGCACAGTTGGGCGAAACCATTAACGAGTTCTCCAGCGATGCATCAATGAGTGGTAACTCAAATACTGCTGTTCCAACAGAGTATGCGGTTAGAACTTTTGTTAACGCTAGTATTGCTCAAAATGAGTTAACCCCTGCAACACGTACGTATACTTACAATCCCACTACTAAACGTTTAACTACCGCAGTGGAAGGCAGTAGCACTTTGAGTAATATTACTTATAACTCAAGTGGACAGATTGCTTCATATACCGAAGCAGTTGTTTCAGGCGGAGTAACTTTTAGTAAAAATATTGTGTTAAGCTACAACAGTGCTGGCAGAGTAACAGGAGTATCAGTTACATGATCAAAACCAATAACAAAATAATTTTAGAAGGCAGAGGTTAAGATGACCGACATTCTAGTACAAAATGCTATTGCCGATGTATCGAATCAAATTAGGGCATCTTCACAGAAGGTAAACTATACGGATGCATTTGGCACAACTTTAAGAGAAAAAGTAAAAGCACTGATTATAAGCAGTGCTTCCGCCGGTCCTTATACACAATTTATGGGATCACCAACTGCATTTCTTTGTGATCTATCAGATTATACTAAAATTTCAGTGTGTGCTTGTAATTATGCGGGAAGTGGGACTAGTTCCACTTCTCAAAGTAATACTCAAAACCCTTGGACTAATGGCACGGCTTTAAAAGGTGCTGCTACAGCGCCTGATCAAACATCCATAAGTACACGTATAAGACTTTTAGACCCTGTTCTAAATAATATTTGGAATGAAGCGCAATCACAAACAGCGCTTGACATTTACCTAGCTTATCTTAGTTTAAGAGATGTTTTTGTAGCTGAAAATAATAACCCAACAGTATTACAAAACTGGTACGGCGTTGGCCTTAGTCCCAACGTACCAGGCGCAAGGCTCAGTAACACAAACTTTCTAAAAGTTTGTGGGGCTAGTGGAAGCTGGTCGTGTGGTGTAGGGTCTACCTGTACTTGGACTGTTCCAGCTGGAGCTACTCAAGTAAAATTCCAAGTTTGGGGTGCTGGTCAAGGTAGTAACCCTGGTTGCTGTTGTGGTGGTGCACCTTTTGGTGCCAACGGAGCGTACGCTGAAATGGTTATTAATGCAACTCCAGGTGCTCAATACTCACTGTGTGCTGGCTGTAGTTGCCAAAGAAGTTGCTGCAGTAACGAATCAGTTGGCTGCGGTTGTGCTAGTGGCGTAACAGGACCCGGTATTTGCTGTTTATTTGCTAGCGGTATGGCTTGTTACATTTCTAACTGCAATAACTTGAACTGGTTACGTATTCAAACAGTTGGTGGAGCGTGCCGTAGATTTCAAAATCCTTACTGTACTGACAGCGGACCTTGCTGGTGCAGCAATAATGAATACTGCTATAGCAACAGTTGCGCAACTTGCGGAGTTGTACCTATATACCCCGCAACCTGTGAACAAGGAGCCTGTAGCTGTGCTACATTAACAGCTGCTATAAAAGACGGCCCTCAAGTGGTCGTGTGTGGCTTACACGGCGGCGGCTGCTTAGAAACCAACAATTATGGCTATCATACTCGTCCACCTATTATTAATTCAGATACTGGACTACAGTTTACGGCGGGTTGTCAAATACAAACATTCTCAAGCGGAAGTACTTGTGGTGGCTGCAACGGTTGGCAGTGGGGCCCCGATGCTTGGCACCCTGGCCATGGCGGAGCTGGTACTCACGTAATGGGCGGAGAAAATACCCACAAAGGTGATTATGGCAGAGCCGGAATGGTACAAGTATCATGGATCTAATTAAGATACAAAAAGGAAAACAAAATGGCTGATATTATAGTCCAAAATGCAATAGAATCGGTAAGAACGGCCATTCAAGAATCAGCACAAAAATTTAATTATGCTGGAACTTTAGGCATGTCGCTTGACGATTTCTTGGAAACAATAATCCGTGCAAATATCACTAACGGCCCTTATTCTGCTTTAACTGCAGCTCCTACTGGATTTTTATGTGACTTAACAGATCTAAACAAGCTTTCAGCCTGTGCTTGCAACTACGCGGGCACTGGCACGAGTAGCGTAGCTTTTACTAATACTAATAACCCATGGACAAATGGTACAGTATTAAAAGGTGCTGCGGATCTGACAGTAACACAAATAAGTGATAGATTCTTTGCGCTTTCACCAGTATTAGCAAATATTAACTCTCTAGTAAGTGGTGTACGTTTAGACGTTTACATGGCTTACTTAAAAGAAAGACAGACGTTTACAGCTGAAAACGCTACTAGTATTTTGCTAAATTGGTATGGCGTCGGGTTACCGGCTTCAGACGGAAAACCTCTTAGTTTAACTAATCGCATAAAAGTCTGCGGTACAGATTGGAGATATGGCCAAGGCGGCTCATGTACTTGGACTGTTCCAGCTGGAGCTACTTGTGCAAAGTTTCAAGTTTGGGGTGCTGGTCAAGGTAGTAATCCCGGTTGTTGCTGCGGAGGATCTAGTTTTGGTGAAAACGGAGCTTATGCCGAGATGACTATCAAGGTAACTCCAGGTGCTCAATATTCAATCTGCGCTGGTTGCAGTTGTTCACGATACTGCTGCAGTAATGATACTCCTGGATATGGCTGTATGAGTGGTGTTAGTGGTACTGGCATTTGCTGTTTAAAAGCGGACGGAGCCCGCTGCTTTATGAGTAATTGCGACGATATGAACTTTGTTAGATGTTCTATTGGAGCAGGTTCTGCGTGCCACAAGTTTCAAAATATTTACTGTACATCAAGCGGACCTTGCTGGTGTAATTACGGCGAGTACTGCAACGACAATGGTTGTTCAACTTGCGGAGTTGTACCCGTATACCCAAGCTGCTGCTATACTGGAGGTTGCAGTTGTGCAACAGATACTGCGTTTGTTAAACATGGTCCAACAATGGTAATGCGTGGCTTACACGGCGGTGGCTGTTTAGATACCAATACCTATGGTTATCATACTCGTCCGCCAATTATTAATGGAGATACCGGTGCTGAATTCTTAGAGGGTTGCCGTTGCCAGACATTTACTAGTGGTACTAGTTGTGGTGGCTGTAATGGTAGAGATTGGACAACGCATCCAGGTATGGGTGGAGCCGCTACTCACGTAATGGGCGGGGACAATTCACACAAAGGCGATACAGGTCGCGGCGGAATGGTACAAGTATCATGGATCTAATTAAGATACAAAAAGGAAAACAAAATGGCTGATATTACAGTTAACTATTCATATAAAATACCCAACGAACAATTTGTGAATAATTTTTCTGAGGGTTTAATGGGGCAGTTTACATACACCGGCCCCGAAGTTTTAGTTATTACCTTGCCGCCTGATGGCTCAGGTTATACGCAAAAACTGGACGGGCCTGTTTATGAAGGCGAGACTCAAGTTGAAATAAATCTTACAACTAATCCAGAACTCTTGCCACACGCCCAACTTCTGTGGGGTCGTCCTTACGGTCACGAAGCACAGTTCACGAACGAAGTTTTAGAAGACGGCACGATTTATAAAGAGCAAACGAATAAAACTATTCATGACTACTACTGGCCACCACGTTTCAATATGGAAACGCAGACTTGGCCAACAGAGTTGGAATTAATTGTTCGTGATGCATTAACACCCAAAATGCGCACTTATATTGCTAAAGGCGAAATGTTTGTAGAAATCTTAGAACAATTTGAGTTAGAGGCGGCTGAACAAGCAAAACTTACGGCATATAAAGCAGCGTTAGCTACTTACAAAAACCGTACTGCCTTTCCTTGGAAGTATGTTGGTACAAATCCCTGGGATTTACAAGCGCCAAAAATTCCAATGGCACTTATTCAGAAAATAAATGAAGCTAAAGAGTCTGGATTCGTTACAGAACCTACCTAAATAAAAATTAACTTGATATTTACAGATCAAACTGATATAATAGATGCTTCTATAACATTTTTACAAAAATAATGAAAAAAGCTTTTTTTATTAATGGTGGCGCAGGGAGAGTTCTCTGCGCCATTCCTGCACTTGAACACTACAAGCAACACGTAGACCCTACAGTTGTTATTGTTGTCGAAGCCTGGCTCGAACTATTCTTTAATAGTGCTATTTTACGAGATAACGTATATCCCGTAGGGCACAAAGGTTTATTTCAAGATAAACTAATTGACAGAGAGATTATTACTCCTGAACCGTATAGGTTAAATGCTTATTTTACACAGAAGTGTAATCTAATACAGGCGTTTGATATTCTGATCAATGACTTAAAAGAAATACCAAAAACAAAAGACTTTAAATTAGATATTTCCAGAGTGGACCAAGCTTATGGTTATAATCTAATCAATGAAATCAAGAATCAAACTGGACGACAAAAAGTAGTAGTATTTCAGCCACTTGGCTCTGGTGCTGCCGTTAACGGCAACTTCTTGTTGGACACTTCAGGCAGAAGTTTTGAACTAAAAGATATTATACATATTACCAAAGAGTTAACAAAACATTATGCTGTAATACTGATGACAAATATCAATATTCCTGTAAATGAAAATATGGGTGCAGTAGTACCTAATGCCAATTTATTAGAGTGGATGGGAATTATTAATGCTGCTGATTATTTCTTAGGATGTGACAGCATGGGCCAACATTACGCACACGCATTAAATAAACCTGCTACTGTTGTAATAGGCTCTACATTTCCAGAGAATATTTCTTATTTAGACAGCAAAACCTTTACAGTTATTGATAACGGTAAAGATGCTCGTAGGTACATTCCTATGAGAATCACCCAAGATTTTGTAGGTGATAGAAATAATCAAGACGCAATGGTTTTAACGGATAAAACTGTTGAACAAGTAATTAAAAGTGTTACTGATAAACTAGGCAAAGTAAAACAAACAAAAGAGCCTATTAAACCAGTAGAACTTCCACACGTACACGGCCCTGACTGCAAACACGCAGGAGAACCGTTAACCACACCTCCTTTTGCTAAGAAATTAGCAAATGTTTAAAATTACACACAAGGTTTATAGATGTTAAAATCCGGTTATATCTTAGGTATTTCACGAGGCCACAATGCTGGTGCGTGCTTACTTAAAGACGGTAAAATTGTTTTTGCTATCGAAGAAGAAAGACTTTCTAGACAAAAATACGATGGTGGCCCTTATGCCGCTATGATGAAGGTCAAAGAGTATACTAACAAATTAGATTATATCTTTATTTCGCACACACAGCCGCTGGAAGGCAGCTCTGCTACAGTTGAATTTACTGGTGACAATGTATACGTTGGTTTAGCAAGAAAAATGGGTTTAATCCAGCGAAAGAATATCAACTTACGCGAACACCCACAAGTTTTTGACTTAAGTCACCAACACCATAAGATTCACGCAGCCTGTGCTTTTTATCGCTCAGGTTTTGATTCAGCTGTAGCTTTAATTGTTGATGGTGCTGGTTCTTGTGAGTATTTACCAAGTGCACATTTGTGGGAAGTAGAAAGCATTATTAACTGTGATTATCCTGCAAATTTTAATACTTTGTATAAACACCAAGGAACCCTTAGCCAAGTAAATACTGGTGTAGATCCACAACGTAGCGCTAAACATTTAAATGAGCCAGGAACTTTCTTTAGTGTAGTTTCTGATACTGCTGGTATTGTCAAAGTATACGAAGCTGTAACTGAATATTGTGGTTTTTCTGGTATTGAAGCTGGTAAGACTATGGGATTGTTCCCATATGGTCAAGAAAATCCAAATATTCCAAAATTATTTAGGTCTGATACACAGTTTTCGTTTTCGGATAGAAATCTCATTATTCCAACATATCCAGGCTCGGCAATTGTCAATCGCCAAATGTTCGAATCTTTAAATGAATATTTAACAGAAGGCGAAACTGACGTTACAAAGCTTCAATCTCGCAGAGATTTAGCTTACGCGCTACAAACACAAAGCCAAGAAGAAGTACTAAAACTAATTCTTAAAGCTGCTGAGATATCTGGCAAAAACAAAGTAGTATTAAGTGGTGGATACGGCCTTAATTGCGTAGCAAACTATTACTACTTACAAACTTTGCGGGAAAAAGGCATTGAGCTGTATGTAGAACCTGTTTCGAATGATGGCGGTACTGCAATTGGTGTAGCGCTTTGGGGTTACTACGAAATTTCACAATCTACAGAAAAACTTAACGGTCGCGAAATTTATTTAGGACCAAAGTATGACTATACACAGCAAGAAGTAGAAGCCGTAGCAGCAAAGTATAATGCAACTGTTGTTGATGTTACAAAAGAGCAGATTGTTGACTTGATGACTTCTAAGAACATTGTTGCAATGTTCCAAGGCCGTAGCGAGAGCGGCCCACGTGCACTAGGTAATCGAAGTCTAATGTTTGATCCTACTTTTGTAGATGGTAAAGATTTCGTAAATGAAATTAAGCGTCGCGAGTACTTTAGGCCTTTTGCAGGCTCCATCTTAGAAGAAGATGTACATGAGTGGTTTGATCTTCGTGGTATGCCAAATAGCCCACACATGATGTATGCTGTAAACTGTCAACCCGGTGTTGAACATAAGATTCCAGCAATTATTCACGTAGACGGCACTTGTCGTATTCAGACTGTTACGCGACAAGAAAATCCACATTACTATGACGTAATTGAGGCTTTTAAAGAGAAAACGGGTGTACCGATTATCTTTAACACTAGCTTTAACTTAGGTGGAGAGCCATTAGTAGAAACACTTGAAGATGCTTTGTGGACCTTAAGCCAAACAGGTATCGACTATTTATACTTACCAGAATATAATAAATTAATTACTGTAAAAGTAAAACAACAACAATGAAAATCTTTGTAAACGGCACTTTTGACGTCTTACATCCAGGCCACCTAGACTTGCTAAATTATGCAAAAAGTCTAGGTGACTTTTTACTGGTTGCAATTGATTCGGATAGCCGAGTCGCCAGCAAAAAGGGATTGGACAGACCTTTCAACCCACAATATCATAGACAAAAGTTACTTGAAAACCTAAAAGCGGTTGATGAAGTAGTAGTTTTTGATAGCGATATTGAATTAACACAAACAGTAAAAATATTAAGGCCCGACATAATGGTTGTTGGGTCAGACTACAAAGATAAAACCGTAATTGGTTCGGAATATGCTAAACAACTTAGATTCTATACTAGAGCAACACCTTTCTCAAGTACCCAAGTTTTGGAAAATTTTATTGCTAGGCGACACTTGCACAGATAAGTATGTATACGGTACTATTGATCGCTTAAGTCCTGAAGCACCTGTGCCTGTATTTGTACCTAAATACGAACAAAATCGTCGTGGCATGGCAGGTAATGTAGAAGAAAACTTAAAAGCACTAGGATGCGATGTCAGTTTACTTACCTTAGAGGGCGGTACAAAGACCAGATTTATTGATGAGCGCAGTAATCAGCATGTAATGCGCTTAGATCAAGATGCTAAAGGTGGGCCAATAGAATTAGCTACGGCTATTCCTCCTATTTATGACGCAGTAGTGATTTCAGATTACAACAAAGGCTGCATCAGTTACGAATTAGTAGAAGAAATACTACAACAATTTCGTGGACCAGTGTTTATTGACACAAAGAAAACAGATCTTGCCAGATTCGAAGGTGCTTTTGTAAAAATTAATAGCCTAGAAAATTCACTGGCTAAAACACTACCTTCGCAAATTATTGTTACATTAGGTAAACAAGGTTGTGAATACGGTGGTGAAACGTATCCTGCACCACAAGTAGAGGTTGCAGACGTTTGCGGAGCAGGCGATACATTTTTAGCTGCGCTAGTCTATGCTTATTTACAGATGGATCAGATTCCAGAAGCACTTGTATTTGCTAATCGTGCTGCTGCAGTAACAGTAAAACATATGGGTGTTTATGCACCTACATTGAAAGAAATAAATGAGGCTTGAAGGCTTTGTAACAAAAGGTTGGGGTTCGGAAAACATTTGGGCTACCAACGATAGGTATTGCGGCAAACTGATGAAGTTTAATACTGGTGCTAAGTTTTCAATGCACTTTCATCAGTATAAAGAAGAAACTTGGTATATCCTAGACGGAGTATTTTTTGTTAAGTGGATAGATACAAAAACTGCCGAAGAATACACTACGTATTTAAAACCAGGTGACGTATGGCACAATGAGCCTTGCAAACCGCATCAATTAATATGCCAAGAAGCAGGTACTATTATTGAAGTATCAACTCCAGACAGTGTAGAAGATAACTATCGCATTGCCAAAGGTGATAGTCAAAAATGAAGTATATTGTAGATATAGATAACACTATCTGTGAAACCCAAGGCGGAGACTACACAAACAGCAAGCCGCTACTAGATCGTATTGCAAAAATTAATGAACTATACGACAGTGGGCATGAAATACATTACTGGACAGCTCGCGGTAGTAATAGTGGAATTGATTGGCTATATTTTACAGTTGCTCAGCTTGATGCCTGGGGCTGTAAATACCACTCAGCTAAAACTGGTAAGCCAGCATACGACATTTGGATTGACGATAAAGCAATTACAGCAGACACATATTTTAAATGAAAATTTTACTAACAGGACATAAGGGCTTTATTGGGCAAAATATGCTAAAAGCCTTACAAAGTACTGACCACGAGATCAGTACTTTTGAATGGGAAGACGGTAATATGCCCAGCGTTATGGAACAAGACTGGGTTATTCACATTGGCGCTATCAGCTCGACTACTGAGCGCGATGTTGATAAGGTTATGCGTCAAAACTATGATTTCAGCCGACAACTATTTACTGCTTGTAAGACCTATGGTGTAAACTTACAATACTCTAGTTCAGCCAGCGTATATGGACTGGGGACAGATTTTTCGGAAACTGCACCTGTAGATCCACGTAACGCTTATGCTTGGTCAAAATACTTGTTTGAACGTTACCATCAGCAACATCAGGGCGGTAACATAGTACAGGGTTTCCGCTACTTTAATGTTTACGGCCCGCACGAAGATCATAAAGGTTCTCAAGCAAGCCCTTATCATCAGTTTGGAAAACAAGCTAATGAGTTTGGCGAAATAAAGGTATTTGAAAATAGTCACGAATATCGTAGAGATTTTGTACCAGTTGAGCAAGTAGTTGCTACTCATCTGGCTTTTTTAAACAGTCAAGAATCAGGAATATTTAACATTGGTACTGGTACTACACAAAGTTTTCTAGAAGTAGCGGAAACTTTTGGCGTTCCAATTCAAACAATACCAATGCCTGAGCAGTTAAAAGCAAGTTACCAAAAGTACACTTGTGCTGATATGACAAAAACCAATAGAATTTATGACTACACTAAAAGAGCTAACACATGAATCGCATGAGCAGGCAGAGGCTCACCCATTCACAAAATTAGTTTTATCAAAAAACATCAGTGATGTGGTATACGCAGATTATTTATACAATCAACACGCTGTATACTACACGCTTGAAAGCATAGCCACTATTCGAGGATTACTAGACAATTTACCTGGGCTACCACGAGCCGATTTAATTAAAAAAGATTTTGACGAATTAAATGTTAGCGGGTGCAAACTATACATGAGCACTCATAAATACACGCACTATGTGGCTTGTAATTTAACAGACAGTCAAATCTTAGCACACTTATACGTTAGACATATGGGCGATATGTATGGTGGGCAAATGATTAAGAAATGTGTTCCTGGTAGCGGATCTATGTATGAATTTGAAAATCGCAAAGAGTTAATTGAAACTTTGCGTAATAAATTAGATACCTCGATGGCTTCGGAAGCTAATCATTGTTTTGATTACGCTATACAACTGTTTACAGAGTTAGCCGATGAGCACAATATTCAATAAATTAAAAGCTCATGCAGCAGAGTTGGAAGCAATTCTTGCGGCACGAGCTTTTAATTTGCCTTCAGAAATCACCTCAGAATGGTACACCAAGAATTTTTCAAGTGCGTGGGTTCGCAGAGCTAATCTAGATATTATAGATGTATCGGAGACTAAAAAACTCTATATGATGCATTTGTGTATATTCCCACACGTTTATGATGCTGCGCCTATTTACGGCTTTGATATTGTAGCAGGCACTAATAAAATCACAGGTGCATTTTTAGACTTTTCACCTACAGGCGACCCTGAACATCCACTGTGTAAGTGGTTTCAAGAGTTTGTAGAGCCAACATCTTGGGCAAAACCCCGAGAGCTGCCTGAGTGGGCACGAAACATATTTTCAAATCGTATGGTTGCCGCAGGAAATATTAATACTGATTTTGAACTAGCAGTTATCTTAGAGATTTCCAAGAAGTCACTAATACATTACTTGGACAATATAGAAAAATATCGCCCTAAGTTAAAATACGAAGATATGGTAGCACAAAATAATTTTACTGACAAACAAAATTATTATTGTCAGCAACAAAAATGTAACCCACATACTCCACGAGTATTAAAAACGCTAGGATTTAATGATGATCAAGTCCATGATTACATACATAAAGAACTATTTCCTGAAGTATGAAGAAGACTGGGTACAGTACTGGGCTCACTATGGAGGACCTAGATAATGTGGATATTACAATTTTTACCAAATTGGATCTTTTATTTAGTACTATTTGTAAGCATAGTAGCATTTTTAGTTACATACTTTGTTAAAATATTACCACAAGCACAACTAATTAAAGTAGCAAGCGTTGCAGCAGCTTTCTTTAGCATTTATATGATAGGTGCTATTTCAAATAACGACGCTTGGTTAGCTCGTGTCAAAGACTTAGAAGTTAAAGTAGCGGAAGCGGAAGCTAAATCAGCAACTACTAATACTGAAATTGTGCAGAAAACTCTTGTAAAAACTCAAATTGTAAAGGAACGTGGTCAAGACATAGTTCGTTACGTAGACCGTGAAGTAGTTAAGTATGATACTACCTGCGTAATACCCAAAGAGTTTGTACAAGCACACAACAAGGCAGCAGAGGCACCAAAATGAAAATTTTAGCAATTGCACTAGTTTTATTACTAAGTGCTTGTTCTACAACTGTTCCAGTTACAGCAAAGTTTCCACAAGCACCGGGAGTTTTGTTACAAGAGCCATGCCCTAATCTACAAAAGCTTTCAGAAGATTCAAAGCTGTCAGATGTAGCAAAAATTGTAACAGTTAACTATACGGAATACTATACTTGTGCTGTTAAACTAGACGCTTGGCAGCGTTGGTATCGCGAACAAAAAATTATTTATGAAGGACTACGTTAATGGAATTAACACTAAATCAATTAAAACAAATTGTTGATAAAAATCCTTATATTGAGTATTGGCATCGCGCACTTGTTAAGCTTTTACCAGAATACGAGATCAATACTCCACAGCGCATGGCAGCATTTTTAGCGCAGTGTGCGCATGAGTCGGGCGGATTCAGAGCAATCAAAGAAAACTTAAATTATCGTGCAGTTACATTACGCAAGATTTTTCCTAAGTATTTCCCCACAGACGAGATGGCAGCTCAATATGCAAATAAGCCAGAAAAGATTGCGAATTTAGTTTATGCCAATCGCATGGGCAATGGCAGTCCAGAGTCTGGAGACGGCTATCGTTACTGTGGTCGTGGTCTTATTCAATTAACTGGCAAAGATAACTACTTTTGGTTTGCTGCCTCATTACAGATTAGTCCAGAAGAAGCTTCCGAATACATGGAAACTTTTGAAGGAGCAGCCCAGTCAGCATGTTGGTTCTGGGAAACAAACAATTTAAATCAGTGGGCGGATAAAGATGATATCCTTACCCTAACTAAACGTATCAATGGCGGTACTATTGGATTAGAAGATCGTAAAAAACATTATGAACATGCCAAGCATGTATTAGGAGCGTAATATGGTTAAACAGGTTTTAGCAGCTTTATTAATAGTAACAGCAGGGAGTGCGAGTGCTCAAACCCTGATTAACCAAGGTACATACGACTCAAAGTCACTGGTAGATACCAATTCTACATCGGTATCTACCAGCACAGTTAATTCGAATTCAAATACTACTAATAACTCGAATTCCACTAGTACATCAACAGTTAATAGTAATTCGACAAATACTAATAACAACAATAATACTAGTACATCGACTTCAGTAAATACAAATAATAATATCCAGTCAGGAACAGTTACTAATAATAACAACAACGTTCAGTCAGGGACAGTTACTTACAACAACAATAATGTTAATAGTGGAACTATGACTTACAATAATAACAATGTAAGTACTTCAGTAAATACCAACAATAACATTAATTCAGGTACAATGACATATAATAACAACAATGTCAATACCAGTACCTCAACCTCAACAAACAATAACATTAATACTGGTGATATGACTAATCGTAATATCAATACTTCAACCAGTACTTCGACTAACAATAACATTCAATCTGGTTCAATGACTAATATTAACCAGAATACCTCAACTGCGGTATCAACAAATACCAACGTTAACCAAAACACAAATGCCAACACTAATATCAATCAAAATATTAATTCAGGCGAAGTAACTAATCGTAACATCAACGAGTCAACAATTACACAACGCGTAATTCAACCGCCTCCAACAGCAGTCGCGCCCACAATGATGAGTGGCGGAAATGCTGATTTGTGTTCAACAGGTAGCTCAGGCTCAATTCAAACACAAATTTTTGGTGTATCAGGCGGCGGAACAACCCGCGACTTAAATTGCGAACGATTAAAGCTTTCAAAAACATTGTTTGACATGGGCATGAAAGTTGCCGCAGTTGCCACAATGTGTCAAGATCGTCGCGTGTTTGATGCTATGTTAGCCGCTGGCACACCTTGCCCCTATGAAGGCAAAATTGGTGAACAAGCTAAAGCTGCATGGGAAGCAAATCCTGACAAGTTACCTAAATTAGAAAAAGTGGAGAGATTTGATGACACTGCTAAAAAGATTGGTATCGGTGCTTTGCTTGGCGTTCTTGTTCACAAGCTATTCTAATAGTCAAGAATTAATACCTGGTCAAGTTTATACTACTGGGAACATTGTAGTTCCAACAACAACCAGTTCAGGATCTACCTGGACTGGGGCTGTTTATCAAGATAGTTTAACTTGTTGGGGGCAGCCAGGAGATACTGGGTATTGTGGTCCTAATGCGATTGTACGTCCAGGTAATCAACTAAACTTTAGTTACGGTTCTACTTATGTTTACCAACAGCAACACATAAACACATTATTGCCAGAGGTAACAGGTCTACAAGTAAATGGCTATAACTTTGGATTTAGAGCTAAAAATGGTAACGGCTGGGACGATGGTCGTGTAGATCAGCTAACAGCATTAGTAAGATTTTGGGATAACACTGGCGGCAAGGGTGCAAATAATTTACTATACGGTAATGCGTGGAACTTAAGTTATAAATATAACTGGACAGATTTTAACTTCTCAGATACTTTTCAAAACCCACTAGCAAAATCTAATGTAGGTTTAGTACAGTATGGGTTTATCGGCAAAGACAATAATTTTTGGCAAGGTCCTTATGGCCCTGAAGTCTACAATGTTAGCTTTTCAGTTAAGTATTCAGTAGATCCTTGTGTTTCAAATCCGCTTTACTCACCTACTTGCAAAGGCTATTTAGATGCTTTAGCTAAGTTAATGCCAAAAAGTACTACAAATACTCAGGTAGCGTATACACCGCCTCCTGACAGTCCAGAGCCTCCTCCACCCCCTCCTGGAGCACCTCCTCCTGCAGGTAGCCCACCGGCTCAAAACGCACAACAACCAACTCAAGGTGGTTCACCACCTCCACCAGGAGCGCTTCCTCCACCGCAACAAAGCGCACCACAAACCCAAACAGTAACTAGTGCTCAGCAAGAAAAAAGCAGCGGGGGTTCGCCTAATTTAGGGTTTGCGCTATCACTAATAGCTCGTAACTCAGATCGTGAAAAAGCCATAGCGCAACAAGTAGTGGCTACCGCAGAATCTCAGGCACAAGCAGCTGGAGACAAAGCACAGCAAGTAGCTACGGCTACTGCAAGCGCAGCAGTTACGGCAAGTACAGCCAGCGCAGACACTGGTTTTTCAGGGACGGGAATACAAGTTTCAAGTTCTTCAACTCGATCAAATACTGTTATTAATGCTAGTGTACAGCAATCAGCCAATAGCATAGCACAAAATCTGCAAAGCTATAGTGCTGTATCAAACACCCAACAATCAGCAATGTTGCAGCTATTAACACCAGCAAACATTGAACAAATACAAAGCACACAAAATTATTCAATTTTTAGTGTGCAGGAATATCGTCAGCAAGAAACAGAACAAGTTGCACAAACTGTTAACTTTTTAACTGACTTAAACAATCCGCTTAGGCAAATCTTGGACGCCCAACCGTTTCAGCAACAGCAACAAGATCAACCTCAGCAAACTCGAAATCGCGACACTGCTCCCAACGAACTGGCAGTAGGTGTTAATTTAGCACAAATGGCAACACAACCGCAAGGTTATGCTACTTACTTAAACGTTGCACTCAAAGATGCACAATTTTATGAACCACGGGAAGTTTACAAAAACCAAACAGTTGTGGACAATGTCAGAGTTTTACGCGGTTTAGGGTCGGATCAAAAGCATCGAGACTTAGTAAACCTGCAATACAAATAGGAGTTAGTATGGCAGAAGATTTAAACAAAAAAGTTGATGAGCTAGAAGCAGCAGCTAAAAAATATGCTTCAAAAGACACCGTTATTAGCATTGGCGGATATGAATTTACACCAGCTAAACTAATGGTCGCGTTTACAATTGTAAGCTCTAGCTTAGGTGGTTTGTATGGTACGTTTGAGATATACAAAGACTATACCGGCATGAAAAAGAAGATTGCCGCATATGAAGCACCTGATTTATCAGAGTTTGACAAGCGATTAGCAGTTATTGAGGAAAATAGTGCTAAGACTTCTGACTATACGCGTGATATTAAAACAGACTTAAAGAATGACTTACGCCGCAACGAATCCGTCACAGAACAAGTTGAGCGTAGTGTTAAAGTGGCACAGCGTGAAACAGAGTCAGAAATGCGTGATATGCGTAAAGCTGTACGTGAGGATTTGGAAAAAGCTCGCAACGAAGCCAATGTTATTCGTAAAGAAATGGCCGAAGCACGCAGAGAAATTGAACGTGAAGTAGTTCAGCTGAAAAAAGAAGTTGATTCAAAAATACAGAAAGCTATTGATAACCCTTTAGCCAACAAGTAATGGCTACTATATTACTTACCTTTGTACTAGGATATACTAAACCAGAGTACGAATGTGTACGCTGGACGTGGTCTGGTGATGTATACAACAGAAAAGTAATCTGTTTAGAATGGAGGAAGAAAAAATGATAGATCCAATGACCGCAATAGCGGGCATACAAACTGCTATTTCAATGGTCAAAAAAGCCAGCGCAGTTGCCAATGACTTAGGCTCTCTTGCTCCTATGATTGGCAAAATGTTTGATGCTAAAAGTGTTGCTACAAAAGCTTTAATGGAAGCTAAAGCGTCTAAAAAAGGCTCAAACATGGGTGCGGCTCTACAGATAGAAATGGCAATAGAACAAGCCAGGGCGTTTGAAGAAGAACTTAAAATGTTATTTATGCAGACTGGTAAAATAGATGTATGGATGAAGATTAAAGCTCGTCAGGCAGAAATGGATGCAGACGATGCTAACCAAGCAAGACTTCTTAATGCTCAG
>Ga0222712_10000572_pt1 | contig 47991 bp, 9 predicted proteins | sample C33_657DmetaG_FD_165043 | JGI IMG/M metagenome (GOLD analysis project Ga0222712, IMG submission 165043) | Estuarine water microbial communities from San Francisco Bay, California, United States - C33_657D | ecosystem: Environmental > Aquatic > Marine > Unclassified | place: USA: California... | reverse complement strand
ATAATGGCTGACAATACAACAAACCAAGATAATCAATCTCAAGGTACAAGCACAGGTAAGACTAATAGTTTTATGAAAGGTATGATCAAAGATGCTTCTGAGATCTTTGTACCTGAAGGAGTTTGGACTAATGCTATCAATGCTATTAATACATCTCATAAAGGAGATGAAGGTGTTATTGGTAATGAGCAATCAAATTTATATTGTACATCTGCACCATTTACTATAATTGGTATACTACATAAATACAAAGGTGAGTGGATTGTATTTTCTACTGATAATGTTGCTTCTGAAATTGGTACATTTGATGAATCAGATTGTTCATATAAAAAGATTGTGAGTGATCCTTGTTTAGGTTTTAACACTAAGTATATGATTACTGGTGCTGTTAAGTATAATGCAGATTGTACTTATTCAGTATATTGGCAAGATAATAATAATCCAGATAGAACAATGAATCTGGATAATGTACCTTACATAACTCAAAAAACTACAGTAAATAGTTGTGTAACTACAATACAAACTTCACGTTTAGATTGTGAAGCTTTAAGATTACATCCTTTAGTAGAACAACCATGTGTTAGTGTTAGTACTTCTATAGGTGCTGGTCAATTACAAAATGGTAGTTATCAGGCTACTATTGCATATTCTCATGATGGCATTAAACTTACAGATTATGCAACACCATCACAACCTCAAGCTTTATGGGATCATACAGGTATTGGAGGTTCTATTGATATTAAAATTACAAACTTAGATTTAAATTTTGAGGAATATGAACTTGTTGTAATATCAGTTATTAATCAACAAACTATTGCTAAGAAAATAGGTAACTATAGTACAATGCAAAGCAATGTACATTTAGATTTATATTTAGATAGTTTAGAAACTGTTCCTTTAAATATAATTCCTTTAAAATCACAGATATATGAAAAGAGTAAAAAGATGTTTTCTCTTAATGGATATCTTATTAGAACAAGTGTTACAACACAACCTTATTTTAATTACCAACCTTTTGCTAATGAAATAAAAACTGAGTGGGTTGCTGTAAAATATCCAGCTGATTACTACTGGAAAAAAGGAAACAAAACAGGATACATGCGTGATGAAGTATATCCATTTTTTATTAGATGGGTGTATAAAACAGGTGCAAGATCTGCATCATTTCATATACCTGGAAGAGCATCAATACCAAATGACTTAGTTACTTTACCAATAACAAATCCTGATGTAATTGATCCATTAAAAAATAAAGTATGGCAAGTATATGATACTTCAACAAGTATTGGTTATAATGGTGGTGGTGTAGATGGTGGAGTTACTATTGCAAAAGGTAACATGGCTTATTGGGAATCTACAGAAAAATACCCAGATAACAAAGTTCAAATATGGGGTAATCTTTGTGGTAAACCTATTAGACATCATAAAATGCCTTCTAATGAAACTGTCCATATTCATACAGATAATGGTAATAGTATAGTAGTGTTAGGAGTAATGTTTAATAATATCAAACATCCTGTTGATAATGCAGGTAATCCTATAGAATCTATTTCAGGATATGAAATACTTAGAGGTTCAAGAGAAGGTAATAGAAGTATTATAGCAAAAGGTATGTTTAACAACATGCTTAGTTTTGGTATACAAAATTCTTCTTCTATGGGGTTAATGGAAAATTATCCTTACAATGACTTAAGAACTAGTAATGGTAATGATTCTTTTTTAAATGGTGTTGCTCCAAGAAATGATTTCTTTAGTTTTCATTCACCTGAAACAACTATTGTAAAACCTTATTTAGGTGCTGGAGTATATTCTAAAATATACAGTGAAGAACAAGGATTAATGAAAGGTGTATATACAGTACCTTATAGACATCCTAGAGAAAAAATACTTACTGACTTTGCAGATGTTACAGCTGTAATTGTAGCATTAGGTATTGCATTAGTATCTATAGTAGGTAAAACTTCAACAACTACTACAAAAACTAATCATAAAATTAAAATTGAGCATGATGGAAGAATATCAGGTAATCTAAGTGGAACATTACCTCCAGGACAAATTGGTGGACCATTTTCTGTATCAACTGTAAATTTAACAACAAATGATACAGAAAAAGGAGATAAAGCTGATAATGTTGATACTTCACAATCATCAACTACTGATGGAGGAACTGGAACAGCTTTATCTTCATTTATAACTAATTTAACTACTAATGCTGCTACAACTGATCAATCTAATTATAGTATAGGTCAATTTATGCAATATGCAACTATTATAGGTACAAGTTTATTTTATTTTTATGAAGCATGGAATACCATGTTAGAAATATATTATAAAATTATTCCATTTAGAGATTATGTATTACAATTTAATAGTCATGCTTTTTATAATAATACAGTTAATGTAACAAATACTAATGTACCATCAACAGTTTTAAATTCTTCTATTTCAAGAAAAGTAACTTCTAAATATACAAGTTCAGGTATACAAGATTTTGATGCAACACATAGAATTAATAATTTATATAGAAATAAATTTGTAACACTTAATATTCCAGGAACATTATCTAATCCTGCTAGCATGGTAGATAATACTAAACAAACAGCAAATGGTTATGGTATAAATGTTGAAGTACTTGGAAATACTGTAGCATATTATGGAGCATTAAAACTTGATTATGAAAATCAATATGGTCAACTTACATCTGTAGTTCAAATACCTACTGATTCTTGTGTTTATAAAACAGAACCTGTAAAAAATTTAGTAAATCCTTCACCTGTAATATTTGGTGGTGATGTATATATTAACAGATATACTGAAAAAAACATGTATGCTTTTTTTAATACATGGGCATATGATTTACCAGATGATACACCTTTTGATTATACTTTATATCATAATGGTCCTGCACCTATTTATTGGGCAAACTTTAGACATTATTCTGCTAATGATTTTGACATACATATATCATTTCCAAGTCTTACTATAGATTTAAATAATCCTTCAGATTATCATAATCTTGATACTATTGGATCACAAAATAGTATAAAATTTTCTGTTAAAAATAAAGCAATGTACTTGTTCAATAATGGAGTAAGAGATTTCTTTACAGAGTCTGAATTAAACATGGCATTTAGAGACTATGGTGAAAATGAATGGGAAAAATTCTATGATGTTTATGGAAACTCTTTTAATGATTTAAATGTAATGTTTAGATCTGATATTATAACAAGACCAATATATTACAAATATGACTTATCACTTAGCACATCAAAGTTATACAACAACTTTGCATCATGGGGATCAATCCTTCCACCAGACTTTGACCCAGTCTTGTATGAAACATGTTATGAATACTTTCCATACAGAGGTATATATTCATTACAACAACAAGATGGACTTAAAAGAGATAACTGGAGAAACTTTTTACCTCTTAACTACTATACCTTTGAAGGAGTAGTAACAAACATTAAATCTGTTAACTCTAGTGGAGCTTTAATTCTTTATGAAGATTTTACTCCTTCACAATTTGTAGGTGTTGATACACTTAAAACAGAAGCTGGTACTAAAGTTACAATTGGTGATGGTGGATTATTTGCAAATAATATACAATCTTTAGCTAATGCTGAAGATGTATTAGACTATGGTGCAAGTATATCAAATAGAGCTACATTAAATACACCTTATGGTTTATTCTATGTATCTCAAAAAGCAGGTAAAATTATTCAGTATGGTGGTGAAGGACTACAAGAAATATCTAAATCAGGTATGAAGAATTGGTTCCTTCAAAATCTACCATCTGAGTTACTAAAAGCATTCCCTAATTTTACAGAATATGATAATCCTGTAAGTGGTATTGCTGTACAATCTGTATATGATGCTCAATATGAGTTATTATATTTTACTAAAAAAGATTACAAACCTAAATCTAACTGTATAGGATATACTCCTGAGTTAGGATTTTATGATAAATGTAATTGTCTTAGTAGTTGTCCATCTGGATTTACATTAAATTCAGAAGGAGTTTGTGTAAAAACTGTAGATACTCCTGCATGTAGTGGAGATTTTGTATTTAATCCTGATACTGGTAAGTGTGAAAAACAAGAATTGCAACCTGCTAATTGTTCTACTACACCACCTGATCCTCCTACAACAGTTGTACCTGCATTATTTAGATTAACTAGTGCTAATGATGCTGCTAAGATAACATCTTTTATGATTAATGGTACAACACCAAGTTCTATTAATGCTATAAGTGAGTTTCCTATACAGGGTAGTACTGGTAGATATGAAGCTAGTCCACCTACAATAGATGGAACATCTCCTATATTATTTACTAATCCAACAACTATATTTATATCATTAAGTAATTGGATGTTTCCTATACCAAGTAGTACACCTTTGTTTTACATATATGTAAATAACATACTTATATCTACTCAAGTAATAAGTTATAATATTCCTAATTATACTATAAATCTTGTGAACATAAATGATGGAGATACGATTGAAATATTGTTTAGTGGTGCTTAACAAATAAAATAATAAAAATGGCTTGTACTTGTTTAAATAATGATTGTGATCAAGTTACTATTGATGGTATAGTATACTGTGATTGTTTAGTAACACAAAATCCTTCTTGTCCAGAAGGTTCAACACTTGTAAATCTTGGTGATGGTAACATGGTTTGTAGAAGAATATACAATGCTGCTCCTACACCTTGTGGTACATTAGCATGTGATACTGCAAATGGTTATGCGTATAATCCAGATACAGGAAAATGTGAAAAGAAAGTATTATCTCAACCTTGTCAACCAGGTTATATTTTTGTAAATACTGATGATGGTAAAGGTAAGTGTGTTCCTCCAGGTGGAGAAGGTATACTTATTTGTCCAGAAGGATATACTTATGATGGTAGAAATTGTAAAAAAATAACAACAACAAGTGCATCATCATCTTCATCTACAACTTGTAGAGCTGATATTGTATTAGTGACAGGTGTTAATCCTAATACACTTGCACGTGAATCAACTTTTGTAAATACATTTATAGATCAAATTGCATCAGGATTAGATGATAATTTAAATCATGATTTTAGAGTTGGACATACAACATGTTCTTCATCAAATTCAACTGGTCAAACTTATTTGTATTCTGGTACAACTATAGCACCTCCTCCAGGAACAACAACACCTACAGCATCAAGTTATATAAAATCTTTATTTCCTACAGTAGGAAGTAATCAATATAATTGTATTGCAAATGGTTTAGGTCAAGCAGCTAAGATGTTATATACTTCTACAACTTTAGATTTTAATGGAGGTGCATTACCTACAAGAACAGGTGTTAGAAAAATAATAGTATTGATTACACAAATAGGACCAACTGTAGCTAATCAATGTGTTGGATTTTATGGTTCTTGTTCAAATAATAATCAAACAGATTATATGGGACATTACTCATCAACTGTTGGAAATAGTTTTTATATACAAATGAGACAGACTGTACACTTTGCTAAATGTTTAGTTGCAGCTTATCCTGATTTAGAAATATTTGTTGTTAATACAGATAGTACTAATCATACAGGATTTGCTAATACAGAAGGTCAATTCTTTTTTGATGTTAAGAGTGCAGGAAGTGTATATATTGTAGATGATGGAACTCAAGCTGTTAATGAAGCAGATAATTTTTATGCTGACCTTATCACATTACCAGTTAAAACTGGAGCACCTGCTGTATGTACAACATTTACAGAATATACATGTCCTGTTGGAGATGTATTAGTTAATGGTAATCAGTGTGAACACTTAGATATACAAACACCTTTACCATGTGATAGTACTTGTACAATAACACCTTCTGGTGATAATGCAGTTTGTACTTGTACATTACCTGCAGTTCCTACTAACTGTGGGACATGTGATCTTGTTAGTGATATGTGCAGTTGTACTTTACAAGAAGAACCTCAAGTAGTACCTACAGTAACACCTATCAGTTTAGATGATCCAAAGTATTTTGATAAAATAGAATGGACTATAAGTTATGATCCTAAAGCAAAAATGTGGATTAGTTTCCATGACTGGCATCCATCATTAATGATTCCAGCTATCAATCACTTCTTTACAATAAAAGGTGATGCTTTTTGGAAACATAATGAAAGATTTGATAGCTTTACAAACTATTACAATCCATTAGATGCAGATATTACAAAAGACTATGGTTGGGAAATAGAATACAATATTGTAACACCTAATCAAATAACAACTCTTAGAAGTATAGAATACTATATGGAAGCATACAAGTATTACAATGATGGTAAAGATATGTTTCATATATTAGATGAAAATTTTGATAGAGCTATCATTTATAATTCTGAACAAGTATCACCATTATTAAAACTTAAGATCAAAGATAAAAATAATCCTTTGGAGTCTTTATCTTATCCTATAATAACTTCAGTAAATACTCAGATACTTGCATCTAAAGAAGAAAATAAATATAGATTTAATAACTTTTATGATATAACAAAAGATAGAAATGAGTTTTCTACAACATCAGTTGCAGTTCCAGGATTTAGTACTCCTTCTTCAGGAATATCATTACCTATGTTTATTACAAATATAGATGGATATCATAAAACAATTAACCCTGCATACATAGATGTTTTTAAATCACCTACTGAACATAAAAAATTCAGACACTTTGGTAACAAGATTGTTCTTAGAAAAACTGCAAGTGGTGACAAAAAGATGTTGTTAAAATTAGTAAATAGTAAAATGCTTAACAGTCCTAAGTAATGAATAGAAATATTGAAATCTTAAAAAAATTCATTGATAGTCAAAAACAAAGACTTCAAGATGATGTATCTAAACAAGGGTATAAGGATAACTCTCCATACAGAAACAATCCTTTTAATATTATTCAAGGAACACCACAAGGTACACCTATAACTATGAAAGGAGTAAGTACTCCTCTTATTGGTATGGATGAGTTTGGTAATAAGCAAAAAATGTATCCAGGACAAGAATACTATTATCCAGGTTCACAAGTTAAAGAAATACCTGTTGCTCAAATGGGTGGTACAGGTATGATGTATGCTGATAGAGATTATCAAGTAGGTGGATTGACTAAAGCTCAAGTAGGTCAAGAAGTAAAAGTTAGAAATAAAAATGGTGAAGTTGTAACAATGGATACAAATTCTCCTGAGTATAGAAGTCTTTATCAACAAGGACTTATACAATCTTCTAATGCAGGAGAAGGGGATACACCTTATTTTGGTGGAGAACTTCCTGAAGTTGAAACAAATAGTAAGTTGTCACCATTTGCAAAATCAAAAGGACACTATGATAAAAAACATGGTAGAGAAAACTTTATTAATCAAAAGAAAGATGAGTATATAAAAAATCTTGGTAGTAATAATAATTGGTATGGAGCTGATAGAAATAACTTTCCTGAACAAGTACTAAAAGAAATAAATCAGAACTATGATTATAATAGAAATACATATGCATTAGAACAACTTGCTAAAAAAGAAAAATTTGATTTGAACACAAGAGGTGCATGGGTTGATAAGTTAACACCTTCTCAAAAAGAAGCATTAATAAATTCTAAGTATTCATCACAATTAAATCCTAGTGAGTTTTCAAATACTTTGAGTGGATTACAAGAATTAGTTAATACTGGTTATATAGGTAGACCTCTTAATTTTAATATTCCAGGACTTACACCTAAAGAACAAAAAGAAGATGCTGAATCTAAGTTATCAGGATTAAAAGCACTTTCATTTGCTAATCTTCCTGGTAACTATATTGCTAATGCTGCAAAAAATAGTACTACTTCTTCATATGGTGACTTTAGAGATATGCCTATGTTTGGTAGTCAAAGAATGGGTAATGTTAGTGAAATGGAATCTGTAGCATTAAACCCTATTAACTATGAAGCAATTGGATCTTTACCTCAATTAACAAGTTCAGGGTATAAGTTTCTTAAAAACTCACCTCAAATGGCTAAAGCTTTAGTTACAGAAATTAAAGCAAATGCAGCAATTCCTTCTAGTGCACGTAATTTTTTAGCTTCACACTTAATGAATAATCAGGTATCAAAAGGTTTAGTAAAACCTGCATTACCTGAATTACCTAAAATAGATTTATCAAGTAAAGCTGCAATTAATGTTCAAAATGATATAGCAAAAAATATGTCAGCTGAACAATATGATAATCTTTTAGAAAACATATATTTTAATAATAAACCACTTTATGATAATCCTCTAGTTGAGTTTAAAGGTGATGCACTTCCAAGTAGTTTTTTTGCAAACCTTGGTAATAATACTAAAAATGGTGGACCTGGTAGATGGCAAAAATTCATACATGATTTAGGTATGGAACATGCTAATAGTAGAGAAGGTTTACTATTTAAAGAAAAGTTTTGTCTTCCAGGAAGTGAATGTGCAAGAAGTGCAAATGCTGTAACTAATAAAACATTTACAGATGTAACTGGTATGCCTTTTAATGCTGAAGAAAATGCACATAATGCTTGGCATATGCAAGATCAAATGACAAGACATGGTGGTGAAGATGTATCAGGTTTTGGTTTAAAAGTAGGTGATAGAATATTAATGGGTAATGGTAAAGATCAATCTACATTTGTGCAAGGGTATACTGCTGACAAATCTGTTAGACATGCTGGTATGTATGCTGGTGTTAAAGTTAATGAAACAGGTGATCGTATTCCATTGATATTTGAAAGTGGTAAAAACAATGCAATGTATCTTAATCCTCTTGCATATACATTTACAGGAGAAAATACTGCATTAAAATCTATTAGACCTTCACAATTTATTGATGAATCTTTTGGAAAAGGATTAGTTGATAAAAATATTAGATATGCTTTTAGAGACAAACCTTCTGTTGCTACATATACTTCTGATAATAAAGCTGCACAAAATGTTCTTGATGAAGCTGAAAAACATAGAGAAATTATTAAAAAAAGTCATGATATTACAAATGATGAATTTGATGAATTAAGAAACAGTTTGATTGGTATTGGTGCACAAGAAACAAAACTTAATGGAGCACTTCCTGGTTCAAAATTATCTAAAGCAAAAGTACAATTACAAAATGCACTTAACAAAGCAGGTTTAACAAAACCAATTAAACAAACAATCAACACTGTTAAAAAAACTTTAAATACAAATATAGATGCAAATACAACATTACCTAAATTTCCTGGTACAAGTGTAGTTGAAATGGAAGCTGCAAAACTTTCTGATGCAAATAATATTTCTTTTGAAAATGCTTTAAAACAAGTTAAAAGTAATTATCAAGCTCAACCAAAATTTAGTTATTCAACAGTAGAACCTTCTAAAGGTATGTTTAGACAAAAGTTTCAAACAGAGTTAGATAGAGTTTCAGGATTTGGTAAAGACTTGAAAGATAAAAATTCAGTAGAAAATGGTTTAGGATTAATGTCTCAAAACTATAACAAGATAAAAAAAGCATATCCTAATGCAACTCCTAGACAGTTAATGGATATTACAACACTTATGTGGAATAGTCCTGGTAAAGCACTTAATCCTCAGCTTGTAGATTTTTACATCTTTGGAAAAAATAATCCTAATCCTTCTAAATTTAATTTTGATTATGTACGCAAAATCAATGAAGCTAAAAATAAAATAATCAATATACATCCTGCAAGAGGTGCATCTGAAATTGAAGATTATAATAAGTTATTTAGAAATACATATCCTGAAATACAATATAAATATGGAGGATCACTTGATATGTATCAAAAAGCTGGTACTGTTAGAGATTCTGTAGCAGAGTTTAAAGCAGCTGTAGCTAGAAGTAAAGCTGCAGGATATGGTAACACACGTAATCAAGCAATGCTATCTACTGATAAAAGAACTCAGATGGAAAGAGAAGCTGATGCAAGATTATCAGATGCTGAGTTAGAAAGAAAAGCAAGAATGCGTAAAGAGATACTTGCACAAGGTAGAGGACAATTTAATTCTGCACAAGATTTTAAAGATGCAAGTGGTGCAATAGATACACATTTTAGATTATCACTTAATGATAATATATTTGATGATTATCTAAATCCTCTTGCATGGACAGGGTCAATGGCTAATAAGCTAGGTGCAGTTCCTGATAATATTAATAGAGGTAACTATGGAGAAGCTGCTATGGCATTTGCAGAACCTTTAGCATATGGTGCTATTGGAGAATTTGCAGCACCTTATATATCAAAGGCAGTTAATGCAGGAAAACAGTTTGCTAATCCTTATGTAAATCAAGCATTTGGTCTTATGAGAAATCCTCAAGAAGTAAATGCTTTATTAAATAATAATGCAATACTTAATGAGGTAAAAGATATGTCTCTATTTACAAAAGGTAAGTATCCTACAAATGGTAAATTGTTTAACTATCAAAATATTAATACTGCAATTCCAAAGTATAATCCTTTTTCTAATCAAATAATGAATATACAAAAATCAAGTATTTTTGAAAAACCATTAGCAGAAGAACTTCATCCTTATATATCACGTAGAGGTGAACCATTTATTTCTAGAGAAGAAGAAGTTTTTAGAAATGCTATGGGTCCAGAATATAGAGCAGCAAAAGAATTAGAAAATACTAGTTTTTTTGATGCTAAAGGTAATAGTATTTCAGCACCTAATTCTACATATACACCACATGTTGAAGATGAATATATGAAAGCTTTTAATAATGCTAGAAATAAACAAGTTACTACATCTTCTAATCCTTTTGAATCACGTAATTCTAGTATTATCAATCTTACTGAAGAACAACCTTTAGAAATTCTAAATGAAAATTCTGTACTTGAAGCAGAATCTAGATATGATTATCCTAATTATGATGAACCACATCATACAGATACTATGTATGATAGAGCAAATGCTTATTTTTCTAATGATGTTAGAAATAAATCAGGTTATAGTAAAAGTGAATTAATGCGTAATGCTAGTGACTCAGAAAAAGAACTTTTAAATAACATAGATGATTCTGCATTTGAAAATACAGTAACAAGTCCTAATGGTTCTACAGTACCTTATGCTACATCAGCACCTTCTGGTAAACTTGGATATGATATGGATTCTAAATCTTTATATTTTAATGATGCTACACTTTTATCTAATGAGGAATATGCTAGAAGATTTAATGAAAACATAGGTAAACTTAATGATAAAATAAAGTTAAACAATACTACAGGAGTAGAATATTTTGTAGAAAGTTTAGATCCAAGAGGTTACATTAATTTTAGAACACCAAAACAAATAGTAAATGGTGTAGAAATTCCAGAAGGAGTTTCTAATTGGGGTGTTGATATTAGACCTGCTGAATGGGAAGGCACTGTAGAAAATGTTTTTAACAAAGAATACTTTGATCACATGCCTGGTATAAATATGAGACACTCTACATTTCCTGTATTTTCAGATAAAGTTGCAAGACAAGGTTCAGGAACCTATAAAAGTATAAATGAATTTTTAAAAGAATTAAATCTTGGTAGAGTAAAAACAGGATTTAATCATCAAACACCTGAAGCTTTAAATGCATGGGAACATTATATTAAGTCAGGTAAAGGTGCAGGTTATTATAGTGAACCTGGTATTATACAAGGTGCACTATTTAAAACAGGTGGAAATACATATAATAAACCTGGTTGGCTTAACTCTTAATTTTATATCTCAATAAAAATCACTAAATTATATTGATAGAAATATCATAAAACTTACAATCATGGATAGACTTACAAAAGAACAAATGGAATGGATGAATGGTTATGTACCTGCAAATATCCATGATATATATGCTGATGGTGGTATACATATCAAACCTTCACATGAAGGAAGATTTACTGCGTATAAAAAACGTACAGGTAAAACTACTGAGGAAGCTTTGCATTCACCAGACCCCCATGTAAGACAGATGGCAAACTTTGCTAGAAATGCTGCTAAGTGGAAACATCAAGATGGTGGAGCTGCTGGTGGTGAAGATGAAATGATACAGCAAATTGCACAAGCTTTACAAAAAGGTGCAAAACCTGAACAGATTTTAGAAGAACTTGTAAAAATGGGCGTACCTCAAGAAGAAGCAACGCAAACTATACAAGCTATAATGAAACAAATGCAGGGTAAGATGCAAGAAGGTGGACCTGCTCCTGAAGAAATGATGGCACCAGAAGGACAACCTCAAGGTGGACAAGAAGATTCTCAACAAATAATTGAAGCTGTAAAACAAATGCTTCAACAAGGTGCTACACCAGAACAAGTTATTGCTCAATTATTACAAGAGCAAATGGATCCTCAAATGATTGTGCAAATCTTTGTGCAGTTAGGTATGCCTGAACAAGAAGTTATGCAAGAAGTTCAAGCTGTCATGCAACAAGGACAGCCACAAGAACAAGAAAACCCTGAAGAGCAAATGCAAGAACAAGGTGTAGAAGAACCTGAAGGTCAACCTATGGCTTATGGTGGTACTCCACATTTTGACTTTGGTGGTTATAATGAATATAGAGCACCTGGTATATTAAATCATTCAAAATTTAATAGTACCATGTTAGGAATAAACTCATTAGCTGATCCTAGAATGTCAGGAATACCTTACTTGTCTATGATGAATAATCCTTTTTCAGCAGCTTTGGGTATAGGAGCTGGTGTAGCAGGATTAGCTGCAGGAGAATATGCAGCATATGGTGCTTTAGGTCATAAAAAGAATGATCCTCAATATGGTCAGTTTTTTAACAATGCAAATAACAACGCATCAAAGATTCCAAGTAGTATAAAATTATCTACACCTTCTTCTACAGGAGAAATGTGGGATAAGTATAATGCTGGTCAAAGAAATGATTTATGGAGTAAACATAATCCTAAACAAGATCCTTTTAAAGTTTCTAACTATGGTAGTTGGAAACCTGGTATGCAAGAAGGTGGAGAATATGAAATAGGAGAAGATATGTATACTACAACACCTTCAGTTAATCCTGTTACAATACCTACAAAAAGTTATCCATTAAATTATAATATAGATTTACCTACTAATCGTGTAGGAACACCTATTGGTTCAGATGGTGTTTTATTTACTAATGCTAAAAAAGTAAGTAGAAAAGGTTTAAATGGTGAAACATTATCACATAATCAACTTTCTGAAAATCAAAAAATATGGGATGCTCAAAAACAAGCATATGGACCAGATCAACGTTCTTATAATATTTGGAAAAATAATCAAGAAAATGTTGAAAATGGATATTATAATACAGAAGATTATCAAGACTATCTTACTGAAATTAAATCACACCCTGAAGTTGGACAAGAAGGTTTAAATGATGGTTTTTCTGCAGCAGGAAAAGCTTGTAGAACTGAAAAATCTTCTTCTACAAAAAATATAAAAGCATATGGTGGTGAACTACCACATGCACAATTTGGAAAAATAACTTCTGAGCAACGTAAAATATTAGCTGATATACAATCTGGTAAATCTAAAGGATACAGTGCAAAAAATGACAGAGCTAGTATGATAACTGGTAATGCAAGAAAACAAGATGTTATACCATCAGCAGGTTCATCTTTTATTGAAAATAGAAAAGGTTCTTTATCAAAACAAATAAAAGAGGATGTTTATAAAATGAATCATCCTAATGTAGTTGTATTTGCAGAAAGTCCTAAAACTGCACCTACTTATCAATTTGGTGATGCAAGAATTGAAAATATTCCTGAGTTAAAAAGATTACAAGAACAAGTACATACTATGAATGATGAATTTTTTAATATTTATAAAAAAGATCCAGAGTTTATTAAATTAAATAATGCTTTAACACAAGCAGAGTCAAAATTATCAGAAAGTACAAATCCAAATAGTAAAGAAGTTAAAGATTATCAAAGATCATCTAATAACTTTTCTAACTACATGAATTCAGATAAATTTAAAAAAGCACGTGAGTCAATTCAAAGAGAAATTGAAAGTTTAGAAAATAAGTTTAATGATCCAAAAATAAATCCTAGAGTAATGGATAGTACTTTTTATAAAGAAGGACAGAATGTAAAAGACTTCTATAAAAGAACTAATCCAAATGTTAATGTAGATATTGTACCTATGTACAATCAACCTGGATTAATGGAAGATAAATTAAAAAACTTATCAATTTATGATAAAGCTGCTGTCTTTGGTCACTCTGGTAATAAACTAGCAGGAATATCTAATGATGATATTGCTGATTACTTATCTAAAAGTAAAGTTAAAAATTGTTATTTTGGTTCTTGTTATTTTGAAGATCATATTAAAGATTCAAATTTAAAAAATTTAAAAGGTAAAACTCTTAACTATAGACCATCAGCTTCTGATGATAATGATAATGCTTGGTATGGATTTAATCCTCAAGCAAAAACTTTTGATGAAGGTATGTGGTCAAGAAACTATGTAAATGGTATAACTGTTACACCTATTAAACAAGGTAAAACACATATTAAAAAAAGATTTGAACATGGTGGAAATTTACCACATGCACAAGTAGGTATTCCTCCAGGATTTGATTTTAATGATCCTTATGGTTTACAACAAGAAAGATTTGGACAAACTGCAAATTATGCAGATGCTCAACAATATGGTGCAAATTTTAATGCAAGACCTGTAGCATATCCTTTACAACCTATGTCAAAACCTGCTGTAGGTGTAGGTATTAAACCTAATTTAAACATTCCAAGTTATCAATCAAAAGGTAATCCTAATGCAGTTAATGCAAATAAAAAAGTAATCAATACATATAACATGTCTGGTCCAGGAATTGCTACAAACATGCTTAATAGTTTAGGTATGATAGATAATGGTCTTGGATTTTTTGATCAAAGACAAAAAAGAAAAGCTATAGATAGACGTAATCAAGAATTAGGTAATACAATGAATGGAGAACTTGTGTATAACAGTCCTAATGCTAATGGTGAATATACAGTTAACTCTGGTAAACTTAAAGCTAATATGTATACACCAATACAAGATTTAGGTACTACTCAATATGCTAAGTATGGTGGTTCTATACAATATCAACAAGGTGGTGAATACCATGTCACTCATGATGAATTATTACAGCTTATGCGCAATGGTGCAGAAGTTGAATTTTTATAATAGATAATAGGAAAAAACAACTTATATTTGTATATTCTAAATGTAAGATGTTTAATGTCAAATCTTTAAACTTTTAAAGTTTATGTATAATATCAAATTAAAATCTGTTCCTAACAAAGCTAAGACAGGTTCTCAATTAGACTATAGTTTAGTTGACAGAAATACTTTATTTTTAAAACCTAATACTCCTGTAGACAGTGATGTTAAAAATACTATGGGTGCTGTTCCACGTGATAAAGCAAACATAGAAGCTGAAGGTGGTGAAACAGTTATTGGTGATATCAATAATGATGGATTTTTAGAACATCAAACAATTGTAGGTAAACGTCATACACAAGGTGGTGTACCACTGAATGTACCTGAAGGTTCTTTTATATTTTCTGATACTAAGAAAATGACAATTAAAGATCCAGAGGTACTTGCTATATTTGGTATGAAACCTAGCAAAGCAGGATACACTCCTGCAGAGATTGCTAAAAGATATAACATCAATGATTATATTGCTATTCTTAAAGATCCTGCAAAAGATAAGTATGCTAAGGAAACAGCACAGATAATGTTACAAAGCAATCTTAAGAAATTAGGAATGCTTGCTCTTATACAAGAATCTATGAAAGGATTCCCTGATGGTGTACCTGCTATTGCAGAATCTGTTATGGGACAAATGCAAGGTGGACAAGAACAACAAGGTCCTGAAGAAGAAGCTCAAGAAGCACCTGAAGAACAAGGACCTCAAGAAGAAATGATGGAAGAACAACCAATGCAAAGATATGGTGGCACTCAGTTACCTAAAGCTCAGGTAGGTTTAAATAATGTTACATCTAGTGGTAATCCAACAACAAATTTTAAAATATATAAAGGTTTAACACCTGTTACTGTACTTCCTATTACAAGACCTCAAGTACTAGCAAATAATCCAGGACAACCATATATAAAATTATCAGATGGTACACGTTTTACTAAAAAAGAATTTGATTTATTAGTTAAAAATGGATCTCTTAAAAATAAAAAAAGAGGTTTTAATGATGTATATAGTACAAAACCTTTAATTTCTAAAACTACAATTAAGGATTCTGATGGTAATCCTATAAAAGGTTTTGATGTATATTCAGGAGATATAATTACATATAATAATAAAAATTATACTGTTATTGATCCTCTTGCTGAAGGTAGTTCTGAATATTCTGGAAGTAGTAAAATGTGGAGAGATGTTTTTGATAATACTCATGGTATAATACATGTAAAAAATGATAAAGGTGAAGATGAATTTTTAGAAGGTGAAGATTTAGGAGATGCTTATAAATTTGATAAAGATTTAGTAAAAGTTATGAGAAGTAATGCATGGAAAGATGCATTAAAAAAGTCTGAAGATGCAAATAATACTTCTACAAAAGCACCTGATTCTATGAATCCTGATACAGGTACTGCTAATCAAAAAGCTGCTGCAAGAGCTGCTGCTCAAAGAGAAGCTGCACGTATTGCACAAAAAAAAGCTGCAGAGGTTAATGCAAGAAATGAACAAGAAGTTGCTCCAGAACAACCTGCACCAACTGTTGACAATCAACCAAGAGTAAAAGTTAGAATTAAAACTCCTCCACAAAATGTACAACCTACTCAAGGAACCATAAATGGTGTTCCAATTGAAACTACTAATGAGTTTGCTTATGGTGGTGGAATACCTCAATATCAAGTAGCAGGTACAACAACTCAACCACAAGCATCTGTTCAACAACAATCACCTCCTGAAAGAAAGATTGTAAAATATATGTGGAGTACTAAAAGTAATAAAATGTATGCCATTGATGATAAAGGTGATCATTTTGAAACTCCATATACTAAACTCATTACTAAAGAAAGAGTTGTTGATCCAACTACTAAAACTGTTAAAGAAGTATTTTATGCTTCTTTTCCAGATAATATGTCATCTAAAGAAAGATCTGAAATAGTAGATAGTATTGATTCAAAGTCTAATATAGGTATAGCATCACAACATAGTAATCAAAGATTAAATCCTAAAAATCCTTATAAAAGATTTTATGGTAATACAAGACCTCAAGATTATGAAGATAAAATTGTAAGAAAGAATTTAGGTGATCAGGCTACTGATGCAATGGATGAAGTTACTAAACGTAAAAAAGCTTTTGAAATTTTAGGTATTAAAGATGTAGCAGATACTGATTTAAAAGATGCTGCTAGATTATATAATGATCCTTATTTTTTTGATAAACAGTTTTTACCTGCATTTCAATCAAAATTACCTGAAGGTACTTATAGACCACAATGGGGTGACCATCAAGGTAAAGTAGGATTTGAATATCTTAAAGCATTTAATGTTCCTGATAAACCAGCTGATCAACAGAATAATAATAATACAAATGTTGCAACAGTTAATAAACCTTATACTCAACCAAACTTTAGAGATAATGGTTGGTGGATACAAGACAGATTAAATCTTGCTGGTGTTTTAACAGATCCTGTTAATGCATATTTTCCAGCATTAAGTCATCATAGTTATATGACACCTGGTTATGTATTGAATGATCCTACTACACAATTGCGTGCAGTACAACAAGGAGTTAATTCATTACAAAATCAAGCATTTAATTCTATGTCAGGTAATACAGCTATGGCTACATCCTTTGGACTTACTGGTCAAGGTATTGATAAATCTGCTGATATACTTGGTAATAATAATAACTCTAATGTAGGTATTGTAAATAACTTTTCTAATAATGTTGCTGGTATTTATAATAGAGGTGTTGATCAAAATCAAAATGACATATCTACTTACATGGCTAATACATCAAGAACTTTAGAGAATCTTGATAAAGCAAACCAGTTTAAAAAATGGAGAGGTATTGCTGCTATGAATACAGGTATTACAAACTGGCAAAAGAAAAATGAATATGAGCAAATGTTTAAGAATGTTACTATAGATCCTATTACAGGTCGTAGATACATTCATGGTAATGACAAAGCAGAATTAAATGATGATATGAGTTTTGCATATAGTCCTTATCAAAATCCTTGGACTGCAGGTTCTAGTGCTTCATCTGTGAATCCTGATTTATTATATAAAGAATATAGAAAAAACATGACTCATCAAGAAGCTGTAGATATGGTTAATTTACATATTAGAAATTCTGCAGCAAGTAGAGGTGGTAGATCAACTGCTAGTTCTGGATATGGATATGGTTCTCAAGGAGCTGTTTCACCTGGTGCTTATGGCGCAACTGCAGGTAGTGCATATGGTTATGATGAACTTGAAGGTTAATAATAAAACAAAAATAAAACATGGCAACATATACAAGTGATGTTACAAATGATCCATTTGGACCAATGCAACTATACAAACCTGATTACCAATTTCTTACACAAGTGTATGGAACTGGTCAAGCAGAGTTTGATAGAGGTTTTAATTATGTAAAATCAATATTTAATTCACAGTTAAATAGTAATATGACTTCTCAAGATAATCAGAAGCATAGACAAGCTGTATTTAAAAAAATTTCTGCATCATTAAAAGATGCTACTACATTAGATTTATCTAATCCTGCAAACATAGAATATGCTAACAAACTTATAGAACCTATTTCTAAAGATAGAGAGTTTGCATATGATATGGCGTTTAGTAGAAGACAGCAAGATGAGTCACAAAAATTAGAATCTGTACGTTCAAGTCTTGATCCTAAAATCAGTGCTCAATACAATGATTTTAGTAGAAGAGCTATTGATTTTGCTAATCAAGATATGAGAACTGCAAAACGTGGTGATGGTTCTATACTTAAAATTGCACCTCAAGAATTTGTACCATTTCAAGATATTGTTGCTGATTTAAATAAAGCTGCACAAGATCAAAAACTTAATATACATATTGAGTCTGCTGATAATAATGGTTACATTATAAAACAAGACAATGGCAAACTTGCATACAAACCTTATACTAACTGGGCAATGCAAGTTATTGGTAATAAATATGATAGACAGTTTCAACAACAAGGTTATGTAGAAGCTGAATCTATGATACGCAGTAAAATGAATTCTGATGGAATATCAAGAGATCAAGCTGTTAAAACTTTTACTCCTGAAATTGCTAAAAGATTAATGAATGATGCTGTATCTACTGGACAATATTCTGATATTAAACTTAGAGAAATTAATTCTAAAATTGACAAGTTTGATGAAAAATATAGAGGTAGACAGATTAGTGCTACAAGTGAAGCTGCTAAAGAAAGAATAAAATTAGAAAATGAAAAGAACACTTACATGAGTGAACTTTCTAAATCTAAAACTGAAGAAATCAATTTAAGAGAAAATGCTGAGGATTATGTTTCTAATAATCTTTATAATATCTTTACTAATCAAGCTAAAAAACAAACAGCTTTAAGTTGGGCAATTAATCAAGCAGATGCAACAGCAAAACAAGAATTAGCTAAAGATGATACTTACATGACTAAATTTAACATTGCTCATGAAGATGCTAGATTCTATTCTAATTTAGAGTTTGAGAAAAAGAAATTTGCATATAGTCAAGAACAAGATAAAATTAAAAATAATCTTGAGTTGTTAAAAATTAAGGTTGGCGATCAAGGTATGAAAGATATGCCTAAAGACATATATGCTGGTACATTTCAATCTGAAAAAGAAGTATATGGTACCAAAGTTATAAATGATGATTTACAGAATACACAAAATCAAATGTTTGATAAAGTGTTTGCACCTGCAAATGGTTTAATAAATGTAATATATCAATCAAACAAAAATGATAACACACGTATTTCTCCTATCATTAGTAGAATACGTCAGATTGCTAATGGTGATAATGTTAGATTAAATTCTCAAGACCTTAAATCATTAATTGAATTTGGTAATAGAACAGGTATACAAATATATAATCCTACTAATCAAGCAAATGCTGCATATGCTTTACGTCAAATGGCTATGCAAGTATATGAAAAAAGTGGTGCACAATTAGATACATTTAGAGTAACTAATCAAACTAAAAAGTTATTACCATACATTCAAGCATATAGAGAAGTAAGAACTCAATTTGGTAAATTTGCTGAACATGTTACTAGTCTAGATAAGAATTATTCTAATATGGCAAAAGAGATTCTTGATGTAAATGGTAACATTAAAGAAATGTATAAAGGTGCTAAGATCATTAGTTATACTAAATCAGGTTCTCCTATATTTGATACTTCTGCTTTATCAGATGATAATAAAAAATACTTAAGTGATCATACACTTGATGCAAATTATGCTACTAAAACAAGACCTATGGGTTCTGTTATTATTGCTGAAAATGTAGCACCAGAAGAGTATCATCAATTTTTTGCATATAATACAAATTTATCTGATGAGACTAAACAAAAACTTAGAAATTTAAATAAAGAAACTATAAAAAAAGTATTTGGTGAAGATGCTGACATGGCATATGATCCAGGTGCTGAAGAAGTTATTCTTACTGTAAAAGCAGATACTAAAGAAGCAGCTGCTGCAGGACTAGATAAGTCTGTAGCAACATATGAATTAAAGATACCATATTCAAGAGTAAAAAACAATGCTTCTATTTTAGCTAGACCTGCAAGATATTTAAATGATAACACTGTTAAAGCTTATGATATAAGTTCATTATCAAAATTATTAAATACTCCTTCAGCAACAATATATGCTCCTAAAGAATTAAAAGCATTAGGTATTAATTATTCAGTGCATGGTGGTAATGATTCAAATCATAACTATGGATTATATGTAAAAGGTACAATGCTTCATCCTGCTACAGGACAAGAAATAAAATTTGAACATTTTGAACCTGGTTCTCCTGGAGATGAAAAACTTATTAATAAAACAGAAACATGGTTAAATGATGTTCAACATCAATATCAAACAATGCGTGTACAACATGATGATCAATCTGAAAAATATGGTGTAGATTTGCAAGACTATGATGCATTTGTAAATTCAATCAAACTTTAAAATAATGGCTGAAAATATTATTAATACAGAAGATCAAGCATTTGATCAAAATATAACATCAGGTGATTCATTACAGTCACCTGATTTTGGTATGCAACAATCTCAAAGTTCTCCAAATGTGATGGACATGTTATCTGGAAATACTGCACCTGCAGCAGATATGTCAATGACTAATGATCCTGATCCAGGTAAAAAAGGTCAAAAGTCAAATGATGCAATTACATCAGACATAGAAAATATGCTTAGAAGTACAGCTTCAAAAGCATTTGCTCCAGAACAAGAATCTTATAAAGATCAAATATTTAAAGCACATGGTGCAAAAATTAAATATAGCAATCCTGCACAGACTGATCAGTTTATTGCACAAGATAATTTTAATCCTTATACATTTGATTCACAAGATTATGACAGCAATGTATTAAGAGCAGCTGAAAATGAAACATGGAGTGATGCATTAGCAAAAGGTTTTCATGGTTTTGCTGCTAACTTTGGTAATAGTTTTACAGGATGGTTTGCTAATTATCCTAAAATGATATCATCTATAATGAGTTCAGATTGGCAAGAAATGCAACCTGGTGCTGAAGAAGAAGATACTATTAGAAAATATTATGAACAGCAACGTATAATGAATGAAGATTATGTGTTTGCTAAACCTGGAGAAGAAGATGATATTTTTAGTAAAAAAACTATATCAGAATTTATATCTAATGCAGGATATTCATTAGGTACAACAGCTGCATTAGGAACAGAGTTTTTGGCTGATGCTGCAATTACAGCTATTACTGAAGGTGCAGGTGCTGAAACATTTTTTGCTACATTTGCAAGAATTGGTGCAAAGAGTGTTGCAAGAGAAGCAGCTGAAGTTGGATTAGAAACTGCAGCTAAAAGAACATTTCTAGGAGATGTAACAAAAGGATATGTAGCTGGAGTTAGAGAAGGTGAAGAACTTGCACAGGGTTTAAATCTACAGATGAAACAAATGCGTCAAGCTGAAGAACTTGCTGCAGTAACATCTTCTAAATCTGCTTCAAGACAATTATTAAAAGACTATGTTGATATGTGGTCTAGTAATATATTTAATATAGGTAAATCAAGATCTGTTGGTGAACTTGCAGGTAATGCAGCCAAAGCTTTACCACTTGTAGGTACAGGTATTAAGTATGTAGAAAGAGGAGCTTTTGCTTTAGAACATGGTGCAAGTGCTGGACATTTATTTGGTATTGGAGTACAAGGTACTAGAAGACTTATGCAAGAATTTAATATGTCTGCATCTGAAGCATACTTTGAAGGTATTACAACATATGGTGATACTCTTGATAAGATGACAAAACAATACATGTCAGAACATGATGGTAATGCTCCATCTGCAGAAGAATTTGCTAAAATGAAATCTCTTTCTATTAGTGCAAGTGGTTCTAATTTTAATACTAACATGGGTATATTATTAGTAACAAATCATTTACAGTTTGGAAATTTGTTTAGTAAATATGTACCTACTAATAAATTTGTACAAGATCTTATTGGTGAAGAATCACAAAGAGTTTTAAGAATCACATCTAAGAATGGATTACAAGGTGTTATTAAAAAGAGTAAACTTTTTGGTAGTGTAGGTGCTATTGGAAAAGTATGGAGTCAGTTTGGTAAGAAAGAAGCAATGTATCAACTAGGTAGATCAATGCTTAAAGATTCATTGCGTTGGGAAGTTACTGAAGGTATTCAAGAAAACTTACAAGAGATGAGTGCTGCTGCATGGAAGGATTATTATTCTGGTAAATTTAATGGTACTAAGTATACTATATCTGAAGCAATGAGTAGTGGTCTTGCTGCACAATTTACAAAACAAGGTTTTAAAACATTCTTAATGGGTGCTTTAACTGGAACACTTGTAAGAACACCAACTAGATTAATGCATGTTGGTATGGAAAAAGCAAATGAGTACATGACCAGAAAGCAATTTGATAAAGAGGGTGCTGTAAATCCATATAAACAATTTGAACAAAGACTAGATGATGATATTGCATTACTAAATAAATATATTAAAGAAGGTAAAGCTGGTACATTTGAACACAAGTTATTTAACTTTAATGCTCAAGTAGCTAATAGTGCTGATCAAACAGCAGCAGCTTCTGTAGGTGCAAGATATGAATTTGAAAATGGTAAAGATAATAACTTATTAGCAGCTGTATCTGCAGCTAATAGAACAGGTAGTGTAGATGCATTTATGCAAACTATAGAAAACTCTATTGGTGATATGACAAATGAGCAATTTAAAGCTCAATTTGGAATTGATATAGAAGATACTAATTATGCTACACCACAAGATTTTGCAACTAAAGTTGTTGGTGATATTAAAAAGTATAGTAAATCTATAGATCAATTTACTACAGCATATAAAACAAAATTATCAAATCCATATATACATGAGTTTGGTACCAAAGAATATTATACTGCTAAATACATGAGAGCTGCAGAAGATGAAGCAATACACATTGCTGCATTAAATTCTATTAAAGCTGATATGGCAGTTAATAGAGCTAAACAACTTTCAAATGAATTAGCCAGCAGTTCATTATTAGCAAATTCTGTAGATACTATTTTAAGAGTTACTACAGATCCTAAAATGATTGTTGCTGAAGTTGGTAATGTTTTAGCTAATATTAAAAACTTAGAAGAACAACTTAAGCAAGAAGGTATATCAACTCAAATAAGAAAACAGCTAACAAGACAACTTAAAGCTAACAACAAACAACTTGAAATGTTAAACAAGTGGTCATCATTCTTTGATACACGTAAAAACATGGCTGAAAGAGAAGGAGAAGTGTCTACTGATACAAATCCTGTATTTGTTGGTAAACGTACAGAAAAAAAACTTAGAGTTAAAAAGTTTGGTAGTCCTACAAAAACAATCAAGCATAACTACCATGCATCTCATAGAGAAGTATTATCTACTCTTAAAAATATCATTATTGCTAAAAATTTAGAAGCAGGTATTGAAACTGAAATTAAAGATGGTCAAGTTCAAGAAGCATTAGGAAAACTTATTGACTATATGCAATTAGACAATGATACTAAAGATTATTTAACTGCAGTTGAAGTACTTACTAATAAAGAAAATTATGGTAGAATAACACAAAAAATTGCTGATGGTAGATTTAAGTTTAACATCATAATGTATGTAGATACAATACTTGATAAATTTAAAACTGAGGCAGTTGAAATTTCTAATGAGATTAGAAAGTTAAATAGAAGTTTAACTCAAAAAGATTATAATGAAATTACAGCTGATGTTGAAAAAAGTCTTTTAGAAGAACCTGCATACATCAAGCTTATGACAATGATTACAAGTGAAAACTTTGGCTTAAATCAAGAAGCTGAAGCTAATACTGCATTGTTAGAAGTAAACAATTTAATTAAACAAAAGTTTAATGCTTATATAACTAAGTTTACTACAGGTGGTGTTATTGGTGATATTACTGATGAAGAATATACTGACATTATGAATGATGATGTAGTAGGTATATTTAGAGTTAATGATATTGCAGATAAATTATATAAATCAAAAGGTGATACTACAGTTCTTACTGAAAGAGAAAAAGAAGTTTATGAAAAATTTCCAGATGATATTGATACTAAGATAAAAGAATTTAAAGATGCAAATATTGAAACTGGTGCAATAGAAGTAATTACTTCTGAAGCAAATGTTGATGAAACTAAAGTTGAAGATCCTGATAACTTTGATGAACAAGATGAAGAAGACTATGAGTTTTCTAAGTATCATTTATCTGATAACATTATGAGTCAAGATGATGAAGATAAAAAAGCTGCTTCTAAGAAATCTCAAGAAACATCTAAACCTGTTACAGAATTTACACCTAATGAAGATTATGAAAATTATGATGAAGACTTAGGATCAAGAGATCTTACTGATGAAAGAATGGAAACACTTCGTGATACTGGTAAAATATCTCAAGAAGATTTTGAAACTTATCATAAAGCAAAACTTATACGTTTGAAACTTGATGTACTAGGTATTACTGACATTGAAGATTTTACAAATACTATTACAAGTTTAATATCTAAAATTGACATACTTGCTGAAAAAGCTGGTAAATCATATGCTGATTTTTTTAATGCTCCTTCAAATAAAAAATTAATTACAGATATGATTATACATGCTGTATCTGAAACAAACATAGGAGCTGAAATTACAGAATCGCCAGTTGTTGAAGAACCAGTTGTAGTTGAAGTAAACAACTTTAATAAATCTTCTGCAGAAGTATTTAATATTACATTAGATGATGTAGCTGATATTAATAATATACTTACTGAAAATCTTATATCAGATGTAGACAATATTAGTTTTGGTCCTAAAGTATCTGTTCCAACTTTAAGTACTGTAAAAGTAGATTTAGAAAAACTTTCAATAGATGAATTAAAGAATGTAGCAAAACAATTAAGACAGAAAGCTGTAAGAGCAAGAGCTGCAGAAAAGAAAGGTACTCCAGTATTAGGTGGATCTCAAATGATTGAAGATGATTACCAATCAGTAAAAGCTTACATTGCTCAAAAAACTATACAACAACCATCTGAAAATTCAGAAAAAAATGTTAACTTTGTAAATGAGGAAGTTAGTGAAGAAAGTATCTTTGCAAAACTTAAAAATAACAAACTTCAATGTTAAAAAACAACTACTATGAACTGCAATCCTTCAGTTGAAAAAAATAAAGAAATTTTAAAAGACTTATTAAGACTAGACCCTATCAAATATAAAAACTTTGATAGGGTTGCTGAATTTGTATTGGAAGCTCCAATTGATGAAGAAAACAAATCTGTGACATTACACATTATGTCTAAGATATTTGTTGCTTTACATGAGACTAATAAAAATTGGGAGTTAGGTAGAAATGATAATGCTGCTAAGATAGCTGAGATGAATGATCTTTATACTCAGACTAATCTGCATATTGCAGCTATTACAAGATTGATTCAACCTAATAAAAAGCTTACACCTAATTCATATGAATCTTTATTAAATATCATTGATGATTATATTGAAAATCCAAGAGATATAATGTTAGTTAAAGACTATCAAAAAGGTATTTTAGATCCTATTGCTAGATTCTTTTCAACATACACTTTTGAATCTGATAAAGAAAGAGATAGTATTATAAATCAACTACAAGCTAAATTGCAAATTATTAAAGATGCTTCTACTAAAAAAAGTACTTTAGAAGATATGTTTGATACATTCTTTGGTACTTTAACAAAGAAGAGTGATTACATCAGTATTCAATCTCAAATTGAAGCAGATGAAAGATTAGATAGTTATTTGATTACATTAACAAGTAAAGAAACTGTTGAGGCATTAAAAGATAATACTGGTGAATTTTACAATGTTGTTACTGGTATGCCAATTGACAAAAGTGAAATAGCATCACAAAAGAAAACTATCAGAAAAACAAGTCAAACTCTTAGTGAAGAAAGAAGTGAAGATAAAATAAACTTTGCTTTTCATATGAATGATATTATATCTGGTGTAAACTTTAGACCATTTTCTACAATGGAATCGCGTCAAGAAGTTATTGATGATATTAATTCTCTTGTTAATCCAGATGATAACATTAAAGTGTATGCAGTAAAACTTAATAACTACACTGATGATAGAGTTGAGGCTTTAAACAAAATACCAGGTTTAGAAAATAAAAATTATGAGACTACAGAATCTCAAGTACAGTCAGAATATTTAAGTTCTACTAAAGATGGATCTGTAATCACATTATTGCGTGAAAAGAAATCAGAAGATAAATTTGTATTAGTAGCTGAGATATCAAGTCCAGGTAAACCTGTACGCAATTTTTACATTCAAGGTTTGACAAACTTTGCAATGGTTAATTCTGATAATACTTCTAAGCGTTTAGATCTTACTAATAATGATGATTTAAAATTAGTACAGGATTATGCTGTTATATTTAAAGATGGTAAAACACTTGATATAAATGAGCATGATCTGGAGATGATAAAAACTGGAGCTACTAACTTTAAAAATTTTAAAGATAGTATTGCACCTCTTGTAGATGGATCAAAAGATGTTGCTATAGATGTTACTGAAGATTTCTTTAATAACTATAGTATTCAAAAAGATTTTAAACTTAAAAAACTAGAATCATTAAATGATGCTTTAAAGTCAAATTCAAATATTTTTCATGAAGTTGAAATTGTAACTGTTAATGATGAAGGTGAAATAGTTAAACAAGAAACTAAAAAGGTGCCTTATGCTTTTATTAAAATGTATACTGATGATGAAGTATATACACCTGTAAATTTTTTAAAAGAAGGTTATCAATTTATTTTACATAAAGGTACACAATATAATTTTAAAGAATATTTAAAACAAATTGGTGTTAACAAAGATCTTATAGATAAACTTCTTAAAGATCAAAATATTAATACTACTAACTGTATTTATGTAACTTTTAATAATAAAGGTGAAGCTGGATTTAGAATTGGTAAATTTATGGATCACATTACTAATGAAGTATTGTTTTCTAAATTTGTTGCTGATGTTGCTTCAGATCTTTTAGAAGGTAAAACTTCTAAGTTTCAAAAGTATTATGATAACTATAGCTTTAGAAGTAAGTTAGGTAAAAATAAAAAATACATTTTGAATGTTAACTTTAATGTTAATACAGTAGGTGAATTAACTATTGAAATGTATCCAACTAAAGATGGCTTTAAAGAGTTATCAATGATTAATCAAGATACAAAATCAAATTATAAATTTCCTTTAGGTAAAACTTTGACTCAGGATATTATTAAAATGATGGTACCTACATCTAAAGAATACACAGAGCTACAAGAAATGTATTCTTTTTTGAAAAAGATTGATTTGTATAATGAAGAAGGAAACATCAATTATGAAAATGTTCCTGTATTCATTAACTCATTATTTAATGGAAACATATCTAGTACTAATGATGTAATAGAAAGATGTTTATCAGGAGTTAAAGAAGGTCAAAAGAAATTTAATGATGCTTTAACAGAGAAAGTTCTTAATAAAGTAATTGATCCTATTAATGCAGAAAAGTATGGTGAATTTGTTAAAGTTATAAATGATAACTTTGGTTCAATAGAAAATATATTATTTAACAAGTTTGATGATTCTTATAAAATGCCAATGGTAAAATTTGGTGTTAAAAGTGTTGCAAATGTTGAATCTGCAGTTGAGAATGGAAACTTAAATGTTACTTTTAACAATTATGGTGTTGTAAACTCTTTAAACAGAAATGTACAAATAGTGTCTAAACATGATAATGTTGTAAAACCTTCTCAAGAAAATGCAGTAAAAACTGCAAAACCTATTACAAATGAAACAGGTAAAGTTTCTAAATCTAGAAAAACTGTTAAAAAAGAAAGCATTGATGAAATAACAGATGAACAATCACCAATGGGTATTGCTCAACCTAATAATGCTTTTGGTGAAGATATTGCTGAAGAACCTGAAGATTTTGAAGATGAAGATGTTCCTTTTGCTGTATTAGAGCCTGGATATGAAATGGCTACAGAAAAAGAAATGCAAACTGCACATGATTGGTTTTCACAAACTCTTGGTGATTATTTTGCATTAGAAGATCTTGAAAAATTAAATGACATACTTGTTTTAACTAAACTTCAAGATAGTGTATTAGGTGCTGTAAAAGATAGAGTAATTTATCTTAACAATCAATTACAAGGTAAAGGTGTTCTTTATCATGAATCTTTCCATGCTGTGTTTAGATATCTTATGGATCAATCTCAACGTAGAGAGTTACTTGATTCTATAATCAATAATAAAAAATACGCATCTAAGTTTACACAATCTTATATTGAAACTTTTGCTTCAGATAGAAATCTAGCATTAACATCTGATGAAATTATTGATAGAATAGCTGAAGAAGTTTTAGCTGATGGTTTTCAGAATTACATGAATAAAAACATGGAACCTAAAACTTTATTAGATAAGTTCTTTGATTTCTTAAAAAGATTAATAAGTTTCTTTAACAAGAATCAAAGATTTATTGATGCTGAATATGAGAAAATCAGAAAAGGTGATGTTAATTCTCAAATTAAAAATTCAGATATGTACAATGATGAAGTTGCATATGCAAGTATTCCAGGATTACTTACAAATGTAATGGATGTATATTCAGGTAATATAAAACAAAAAGCTACAGTTCTTGAAAGTAAAGAAAGAAGTGAACTTATAAACTCAGTAGTTGAGCAAATGTTAAGAACTGAATCTTTAAAAGAAATTACTGCTATTGATGATAAAGATGAATTTGATATTAGATTTGATAATGCTAGATTAGCATTGTTAGAAAACACATGGAATTTTGATAAACTTTTAAAAACAATTCCTGAAACTAATGAAGAATTAAGAGATAGATTTACAGCTAAGTACAAAAACTTATGGACAAATTACTCTTTTATTTTAGGAGGTAGAAAAGAAGGTTATCAAATTTATGATCTTAATGAGTCTACTGATCCTACAAAAAATGGTAAAATTTATAAAACTAAAAACAGAGTAAATATAACTGATCCTCTTGAAGATAATACTTATGGTGATGTATCCTTACAAATTTTAAAAAATGAAGTAAGAGATAAGTATGAAACTGTTACTAATTTTGAAAGTTATAATGAAGATAAATCTGATGATGAAATCAAAGACTTACAAAAGATAGCAGAATTGTTTGAAGCACAACGTAACAATCCTCAGAATGATTTTGAAGATGAACAAGATGATAATGTTAAAAATCCATATGAAGATAAATCTCTTGCTGAAAAAGGAGGATGGGAATCATTACCTAAAGAAATAAGAGAAGCATTATCTATTATTAAATTTAATCATGTTGATCCTGAGTTTGGAATAGTTGTACCTAAGTATGTAGATTCATATGCCATGTTTGGTGTTATTCTTAAAATTTCTTCTGCAGTGGATACTGATCTTGTTCTTGAAAATATAAAACTTGTATCTGAAAAATTAAGAGATGACAATATCCATATTGAAGCTGCAGATTCATTATTAGCTATCTATGAACACATAAAAGATAAATGTGAAATTACTGCAAATCCTGATGGTAGTATTAGCATGAACAATAAACAGTTTTATAATATATTTACTTCTACAGTAGTACGTGCTGCAGTTGATTATATATTATATGATGTTAATGTAAAAACTAAAGAAGAACGTGATTTAGATGAGTATGATGATACTAGTAATGTACAAGCTATAGTTACAAGTCAAATGACTAATTATAATCTTACTGATAAAATTTTATCTGGTGATATTAATAATAAGAAAAATAGAATGCTTGACAGTTTAGTTTCTACATATAATAAAAAATCTACAACTCAAGAATATAAAGATGCATTGATTGTAATTGAAGAAATGTGTAAAACTATAGTACAAACATCATATGTAGAAAAAACTAAAGATACAGGTGCTGTAATAGAAAAAATGGCAAAAGAATTATCTGATGCTTTTCAAACTATTGGTTTGCCCTTACCTAAGTCATTATTACGTTTATCTCTACTAGGTATATCTGAATATGAGAAAAATGAAAGTCCTAAGTTTGCTCCTAATAGTAAAACTAGAAAATTCTATATGAATGATATTAGATTTGTACTAGAAGGTAACTATTTACAAAAAGATTTCTTTTATGATTTTTTAACTATAAAAAAACTTCTTGCTGCAAATACTTTATCTGGTACAGCTTTGGCAGAAAAAGTTGATAGTAAAGAAAGTGAATTTAATAGAATATCTATTATATTGAGAAAAGCTTCTAAGTATATTGTAACTTATGATCCTACAGATTTACCAAGTGTATTTAGAAATGCTGAAGGTAAACCAGTATATAGATATTTACCGTACACTCCTGTATTAAGTATAGCTCAAGAGATTACATCTAGAGGTTTAGAGTATAGTCTTAAGAATGATAATTTCTATGATAACTCACAATTGTATTATGAAAATAACCCATTCTTTTCAGATATACTAAACAATAAAAAAACTGACATGTCACGTTCTATGAGTTTATTCTTTAAGAACTTTAATGTGTCTTTATTTGGTGGTGTTAATCAACAAATTGATGATAACAAAAAAGATGGTAAAGTGTTTAAAGAACTTGAAACATCTTCACAATATATATTAAACTTTTTAGGATTCTTTAAAAGAAATGTTCAGTTAGGTAAAGTAGATGGTAAAGATACATCTCTTACTACATTTACAAGAATGTTTACTACTATTGAGTCTACAAATACTAATTATCTTATCCCAGGATTCTATGAACAATACTTTAATGGTGATGGAGCAATGGTTAATGACAAAGGTGATCAATTACATGTATTAAGATTACTAGACAAAGTTAAGCAAGAGTATGAAAGAATTAGAGATGAATATAAAGATACTGAAGACTTAGTAAATAATTTTAATAATGATAGACGTAACACTGGTAAGAAACTTGTAAAAGGATATAATGCTGTACTTGAAGGTGATAAAGCTAATACAAAACAAAAGCTTGATCCTACTGCAAATGATTTAAGAGCATTTAACTTTAATTTCTTTAAAGAGATGTTTGATGCTAATACTGATTTAAGAGATGCATTAAAAAATGCTGCAATATCTGGAACAAACTTTGAAAATCTTACAGAGAAACTTGTATCTGAACTTAAAGAAGAATTAGCAACTTATGCTAATGTACAATTTCAAAAACATTTAAAAGCATTAGTTAAACATGGTATTTTACAAAAATCAACATCAATACGTGATTTTTACAGTTCACCTATACTTCCTAAGAAATTAAAGATTAATAACATAAATGAGTTTATGAATGATTTTTATGCTAATAAAGAAGATCAAGTTAATTTTAAGAATGTTGCTGCAGATCAATTTTATAATTTCTGGATAAACAGTTTATTTTTAAATGAAGTATTTGATGGTGATATTGCATTAGGTGTAAAAAATGGTACTGACTATAATAAACGTCAAAAGCGTAATGCTGCAGCTAGTCAAAACTTAGGTAAAGGTGTGCATAAAGTAGCATATGCAGATACTATTATTGCATATCAACATCCTGAATATTTAGAATTTGGTCCATATTATTCTATTGATGAAATAGAAAATGATCCACGTTTAGTTGATAATGATGATATAAAAAACATCTTATTAAAAGATTATGGTAAGAAAGTAATCATTGATAACATTAGAGTTGATACAATGCATAAAATCTTTGATGGACAATCTGTATCATCATTGATGCATCACATTGATATGTATGATGCTATTGGTAGATTGAATCCTAAAATTAAAGAATTAATTATTAAGAAACATTACATGCCTCTTACTGGAGAAGAACTTATGTTTTTAAAAAGAAACAAAGTTGTATTAAACTCTAAGAAAACTGTTACAGCATCTAGAAGTTTATATCATAAACTATCAGAAATGTATATTGATAGAAATGATGTAAGTAGACTTGTTGTACCTGATGGTTATACTAAAGAACAAGTACAAGAGCTTTTACATTCATACTATTCTCAAATCTTTGCATTAAGAGAAATAAATAAAGCATTGTTAAAAGAAAATGATTTTTCTAGAAACATTGAAACTGAAAATAAAATCAAAGAATTTGTTAAAGAAATACATTCTTATTTTGAACCATTACCACATAGAGTAAAATTACATGATTTATTAAACTCTATGGAGTATCATAACATAGATCAGTTTATGGATACAGAGTCTTCTAAATTAGCTACTGTATTACCTACAAATGTAAATTATAAAGATGCTGATGGATATGTCAAATTAGAAAGATCTTCATTGTATGCTCCTAATAAGTATAAATTTTGGCAGGTTGAAACATCTGGTATTAAAACCATTGTTAAATATTCTGTACAGAGTAAAGTTCTTATTCCTGCAAATATGAAAGACATAACTGAAATCATTAAAAAGAATGGTACCAGTCTTACTAGAGATGAGTCTGCAGCAATTAACAGTGAAATGAATGATTTACTTCATGAGTATCATACATCATTAAAGGATGTTGGTTTATCTCATGAGGCGTTGATGAATGCTTTTTTCAGTAATGATAAGTCAACTGAAGAAAACATTGGTTTTATGTTTGACTTAATTAGAAAAAATCTTGCTACACAAAATGTAAGTAAAAACAAACTTAAGTTATTTGAAACTAATCCTGTAACTGGTAAACCTGTTCATAGTGCAAACTTACCTGAAATTAGAGACATGCTTGTGTATTATTTCTTTGCTCAATATAGTAAGTTTACAGATGAAAAAGGAACTGGTAGTAAATACATTCACATGACTTCATATGGTAGTGATGTATTAGTTGACATGTATGGTAATACTATTTTTACTGAAGACTATAAAAACAATCCTGGAAATTATCAAGGTGTTACTAGTAGACCACTAGGTATTACTATTGAAGAAAAGAATGGTAAAAAAGTATATTTTATAGAATGCATAGTACCTAGACCTGTATATAATGATCCTAAAAAACTTGCAAAATATAAAGAAGAAATGCTTAAGATGTTTGGTACACGTATTCCTACTGAGGATAAACGTTCTATGGTAGCTCTTAAAGTAGTTGATTACATGGATTCTGCAAACATGTCTGGTATTATTGTACCTCAAGTTGTACATATTCTTGCAGGATCTGACTTAGATATTGATACATTGTATACTCAACAATATAGTTTTTACAAAAACTTTAATGGTGATTCTGTTTTATATGGTGATTACTCTTCATTTAAAACTAAAGAACAAGGTGAGTTTATTGAGTATCTTAATTACTTATCTAAAGATAAAGACTTATCTACAATTATAAATGCTAAGATTAATAAACAAAAAACTAGTGCTACATTAAAACCTTTTGATTCAACTCTTAGAGTTATGACCATGTTAGGTTTTGATAATGATACACATGATATTCAAAAAGAATTTTTATTTTGGAAAGATCATGTACCTCAAGATATTGATATTGATGAAATCAATTCACAGATTGATGAGTTAGAAGACTTTGAATTTTTGACTGAAGAAGCTAAAGATGTTATTGCACTTTTGAAAAAACAAAAAAGAATATACTTTAAAAACAAGTCTGTTATAAAATATATCAATGCTTTAATTAAGATAGATGCTGTTATAAAAACATTATCTGAAAGTAAGTTACCAATAACTCTTGGTGGATTTAGTAAAAATCCAATAATGAAGTTAATTGTTAAAGATAAATTTCAAAATAAAAACTTGACTGCAAAACTTAATTTATTAAGTAATAGACATGTGTTTAATAATTTATACATCAATGAAAGATCATCTACACAAATGTTTACACAAATGTTAGAGAAATTTGGAATTGATATAAATGATAATGCATATGATACATTTACTATTGATGGTGTTGTAAGTTCAAGACTTAAAAATGTATTGAGTAAATTAGGTATTGGTGTTACAGCTAATATTAATAAAACTCTTGCATTCTTTAGTCAATATAAACTTGAAGACTATGCAAACTTAAAAGATCATGTATGGGCATTTAGAAATGATGTTAATGCAAATATTAAAACTTACAATGATATAGGTGGTTTTAATAATAAAGACATGCGTACTATTGCAATTATTGGTAACATCTTAGGTATGTTTGCTGATGGTGCAAAAGAACCTATTCCTGCAGCATTAAACTTAAATGAAATCAATACTGCTATTACATTAAACATGTTAGCATTAGGTATGGATCCTGAGTTTGTATTAAGTCTTAACTTTATGCCTGAACTTAAATCAGCAATCAATGAGGTGCAAAAATCTCAAACAGCTGTAAGTGATGGTATCAGTAATCAAAGAATATATTTAAAACAAGAACTTACTAATGCAATAAGAAATCTTGAATTTGGTGAAACAGTTAAAGAATTAACTATAGATGAATATGAAGCATTGTCTGAAAATGATCAAAGATTATATGACTATGATAGAAAAAATACATCAAATAGAAAAATGCAGTATGCAGTAATTCAAGAACTTAAAGATGCAGGATTAGTTAAAGAAAAATCTAGTCATCATAATATGCAAGTAGAATATCAAAACTTGATATTAAAATTTGATATTAAAAAACTAGATAAAGAAAAAATTGAAGATAATACATTATCATTAGATGATTTAGGTATTACTATATCTGCAAGAGTAGCTGTTCAAGAATTAGATACTACAACTAATAAATCAGTAAATACATTTAGTGAGCAAGCAATTTCTGAGAAAGCTCAGAAGATGTTGTTATTAAGTTTATATAGAGAGCAATCTGAGCAAACAGCTAAGATTACACGTGCTGGTAATATTGTAAACATGTTTAAAAGATTCAGACCTGACTTTGATTACTTAGATCAAATGACTGCTGATATTAATAGTTTAAGAAATGGTACATCTGTAATAACTGATGAAGTTGCTGATACAATTTTTGAAAAAGATCAAATATGGAATGTGTTTGAAAGAATAATCAATCACATGAATGATAAGTCTACAATGTTTTTAGAAAGATCTGATTTATTTAAATCTGTAAAAAATACTTTTGAGTATATGTTTAAAGATAAATCTAACTTTGCTAAAACTATTACATCATTTATTGCATTGAATAAATACAAAAATACATTTATACAAAATGATCCTGTATATTCAACATTAAGTCCTGCAGCTAAAGCTATTAAAGATGCTGAATCAGCTATGATAAAAGATATGTTTAAAGCTGATTACTGGTTTACTAATAATCTTGAAGAAGAATTAAAAGATATGCAAGAAAAGTATCCTAATAATTCTTTCTTAAATAAACTTAGAACATTCAAGACTGGTAATGAAGCATTAGGTAATATAGAAGATGAAGATGGTGACTTTAATACATTTAAAGAAACTATTATTACTACTGTTGGTACATCTATAATCTCAGGTGATCAATTAAAAGATTTTGAAAATGATGCTGAGATATTATATAAAAAAGAACCTTTGTTCTTTAAAAGATTATTTATACATGAACTTGTAAGAACAGGATTAAGAGTTAAGAGTGGTTCATTTATACAATACTTAAATCCTGATTTTAAATTAGGTTTATCAAAACATATTGATGATTTTGTTGATATTATAAAATCTGTAAAAGATCCTGCTCAAGCTGAAGCTAAACTTGCTGAATATATAAATGCTACAACAAATGAAGAAGTTTATGCATTTATGGAAAGCATGTTTGCTAATCTTGTATATGCTGCAATTAGTGAAGTAGATAACTTTAAAATATTATCACCTACAGGTGATAGACGTAATTTTAGAGTTAATCAGAAAAATCCATTGTTACAAAAAATTGACTTTAATGATTTAAAATCACCAGAGTATAATGTTTATAAAGAATTATTTACTCACATTTTACCTATTGAAAAATCATATGAGTATGATAATGATGATAGTATAAGATTGAAAAATGGTCAAAACATTGCTTTCAATTTTGCTATTCCTGATAAATCATATGGTGATTTAACTAAGTTTAACATGATTGATATTGCACGTTCTTTTGGATTTGCATATGATGATAAAGTTAAGATGTTTACATTTCCTCCTGTTATTAAAGTGAAGAATGATTACTTTATGCTTCAAGGTGTAGATAATTTTGCTAATGCAAATGTTGGTAAAAACTTATTACATTATCAAATATTACATCCTACAAAGGAGCATGTTACTACTTATAACACTGGTGAGTTTGCATTGTATAAAAAATTACCAAGTAAACCTGATAATACTTCAATTAGCACTGTAGCTTTAAGTCTTGATGATATTCAAAGATATAAAGATCTTACAAGTATGGCTAAAATAGAAAGATTAACATATAATGAACAAGGTAATATTGTACCTGGTAAAAAACTTTCATATAAAACTGTTGCTCTAGAAACTCTTCAAAACAAAGTATCTAAAAACGCAGATGCATTAAATACTAATATTATATATAACAATAATATGGATGATTTGCGTGCAATGCATAATACTGGTGAAGCCATGTATACAATGAGAGTAAGTGCTAAACAAGCTAAATCTCTTAAGTATGGTTTCAAAGGTCTTACAGATAAATTTAATTTTGGTAATCCTTTTACAGGAAGTGATGCAGAAAATGCTATACCTATGAAAGGTGTTAGTGCAGCTGTTCAAGCATATGAAGATTGGTTAGATGGTCAAAATATATTTGTTGACAAAAATGGTGTTGAACATGACCTTACTTCAGAATCAAGAAGACGTGACTGGATTAATACTGAAATAGAAAGACTATCTAATTTAAGTACACCTACTAAACTAGGTTACTTTAAAAAAGGATATAGAAGTCATGCTGATGTACTTAATGAAAGAATCAATATGCGTAGAGATGAGTTAGGTTTAAATGAATCTAATACTATTAATATCTATGCAGGTAATAATAATGAGAACTTACATTTAAGTAACTTTGCTATTAGACCTTTTAGTATAACTTTTAAAAATGGTGAGTCTGTAGATTTTGAGTCTGTTGAACAAGCTTTTCATTATGTTAAAGTTTTAGGATATGCTGAAAAATCTGAATATACACAAAATGTATTAGATAAACTTTTAGAAACTACTAATGGAGCTGAATTAAGAAAACTTGGTAATGATAAAAATATTAAACTTGATACAGTAAAATGGGATATGAGTTCTTCTAAAGTAATGAAAGACTTGATCAAAATATCTTTTGAAAATAATCCAGATGCATTAGATGCTTTACTTGAAACAGGTAGTGCTACACTTACACATACACAAGATAAATCTAAATGGAAAACTGAGTTTCCTAAAATTCTTATGGAAGTAAGAGATGAACTTAAAAATGTTGAACCAGAAAGTAATTTCAAAGGTTACATAGGTGGTTTTGATTCTAAAGGTAAAGGTAGTGCTGAAGGTGATGGTGCAGATAAAGCAATGAGAAATATGGCAACATCATCTATTGTTGAACTTAAATCTGATAAAACTAAGAGTAGTTCATTGACAACACTTAACACTGTTGGTGAAGATAGTTCTCATTGGTATGAAAAAGATAGATATGTAGGTCAATCTTATACTGGAAATGTTCCTGCAGCTAATGGTATTGGTGTAAATAATAATTATGGTCCTGTAACAATGTTAGCAAGAAATGGTAAACTTTCAGGTACACCTCTTGATTATGAAACTAAAAGAGAAATATCTATAGCGCATAGTCAAGGTACAGAATTTATTGTTAATGATATGCCTGGTGTAGATAGTCAATTTATAGATTACTTACAAAGTATAGGTGCTAAATTTACTATATATCATACAGGTGCTAATCCAAGAATACAAGTAAAACAACCTACTCAACCATCTACTAGTATTAAAGCAATACCTTTAAATGAATCACAAAGATTTACTAGAGAATCCGCTGAAAAAGATGCAGAGTATATGTATTTATTTACAGATAATGCTGGTAGAACATCAGGCTCAGGAGTTATTGATCCTAACAGTTGGTATGCTAAAAAATATGGTGCAGATAAAAAATATGCAAGTAAAACACAAGCTGTAGCAAGAGGTCTTAATAATGTTTATCCTATTACTACAATGGTAGATGATAAGAGAACTCAATGGACAGATGACCAGTTTAATGAATACAAGAAAATTATTGATGATGAAATAGAAACTATTAAACAGGCATCTAAGAAATATAAAGGTATTAAGTTTGGTGCAGAAATACCTTTTGGTAAAGGTGCTATTTCTAATATGAAAGACAGTGCTCCTAAAATATGGAATTATCTTAATACAAAACTTTCTGAAATAGGTATTGATAATACAGGAGATATACCTGTATCTACTCAATCATCTACTAATGTTGATAATAATTTATTAAAAACTATTACGCCTAAAGTTAATATTTCTAATTATAGAACTATGGATAATGCTTCTAAAAAGGATGCTTTAAATGGAGTAAAAGAAGCACAAAAAAGATGGGTACAAGAAGAAATTGCAGAGTTCTATGAAGCTGTAGAACAATACAACAAAGGTCTTGATACTTTTAGTTCTAAAGGTGTTAATAAAGGAAAAGCTACAATGGATGATGTAATAGATGAAACTCTTGGTATTTTCAGAACAGTGCAAATGTTTCCAGAATTTTCTGATGTAATATTACCTTACATGGATGATCTTAAATTAGCTCTTAGTTCTTTTGATAGAAAAGAAGGATACAAGATTTATAAAGCTAAAAAAGATGCAAAAGGACAAGCTGTAGAAATGACATATGAAAACTTGTTTGAAGTAGTAGATCAATTCATAAATTCAGAAAATCAAGTTAAACCTACAAAAACTCCTAAAAAAGAAGTTAACTTTGGTACAAAACAAGTAGATTTGTTTACTGAATCTGAAAATCAATTTGAAGATGATGATTTTGAAGATATTCAATATTATGAAGGTAACTTTAATATAGGAATGTCTAATGATGAAGATGATGAAGATTATGAAGATGACTTACCAATATTACCTGATACTGGAGATTCACCAACTGAAGAACAATGTTAATTAAAAATATAACACATGCCTTGTAAAATTAAAATAAAAGAAAATATAGAAAACCTTGTTGACAAACATAGTCAGCGAGGTTTATCTATGAGTTTGCAAGATGCAAACATATTAGCATCTAACATCAATACAAAAATGAAACATCATGTTGTTAATTTTTATAATGATGATGGTAAAGTAGGGAGAACTATAAATGTACCTAGTCAACTAGTAGATAAATATTTTGATATAGAAGTTAAAAGAAGAACTTCAAGTATTGTAAATAATAATTCTGAACTAGAAAAAACTTTAGTAAATGGTTTTCTAAAAGATTTTAATATTTCTATTGAGAGATATAATAACTTAAAAGAAGAATTAGGTATAGATGCTTATACAGCTTCAGATTTAATTACAAAAACTATAGCATATACTGAAGGTGAAAGTATTTTACCTGAAGTTGCCTATTTTGCATTTATGATGTTAGGTAGTGATAATAACAAACTGCGTTCTGATTTAAGATATCTTATATCAAAATGGGACAAATACTCAGAAAGGTTTGAGTATCATAAAAAAATGGTAAATGATAAAAGAGGATTTATTAATGATAAAGTTAAATGGAAAAGAAAAATTAATGACTTAGTGTTACTTGATTTTCTTAATGAAAACATTAAAACACATTTTGAAAATCCTCAGCAATTTAAAAAGACTTTAGATAGAAAATGGACTAAAGATGATTTTACTATGTGGGAAAAATTTATTAGAGCAATAAAAAAGTTGCTACAAAATTTTTCTGCAATAGAACAAGAAAACAAAAACAAGTTAAAAAATATTGGATTAAGTATTGCTGATGAAGTTCTTAATAGAAACTATGAGTATTTTAACTATACTAAAGCTGATGAGCAAATAAGAAAATATTATAATCAAACTATTGAGTCTGATGAATTTGCAAAAAATATAGTACAAAGTTCACAAGATATAGGTCTTATACTTACTGGAAGTTTAGCATTGCGTAAATCTGGTACAGTATATAGAACAATTGAAGAATCATTGCATGATATTGATTTTGTTGTACCTTTTGATTTAAATAATTCTGAACAAAATAGAAAAGCTGTTACTAAAATTATAAGTTATCAAGGTGTTGATGTAGAACTTGCAAATGAGATGGCTATGAGATATGTACAAGAAATGACATGGTTTAAGCAATTTGTAAACAATAATCCTTCATTTCAAATAACTAATGGTTTTTATGGTAAAGATAGTGGATATGATAGTTATACTCTACAAGGTGTAATAAATGCTGAAACATATAAATCTGATGGAACACATGAAGAAGAATATAGTTATTATAAAAAAGATGCTACAACAAAAAAAGAATATAAAGTAACTAAAACTAGAATTGTAAAACATTTAAAAGGTGATGTAATAAAAAATACTGGATATGCTATTGACTTTTTTGTAAGATTAAAAGAAGGTTTAGATGAACATGAAAACTATTTTAAACTTTGGAAAGAAATCATGATTGCAAAAATTGCAATGGGTAGAGATAAAGACTTTACTGATTGGAAACATTATGTACCATATCTAAAATCTAAAAATGGTTTTAATTTTAACTATGAAGGTTATAGACATATAAATTATGAAAGTTCTGGAGGTGCATTAGAAGATTCTGTAAATAAGTCTAATAATAAGTTTGAATTAGATCTTAAGAATTTGAATTTAACTCCAGAAGTTGTAAATTACTTATACCAAGATAGTAGAGCTAAATCTCAAGGTAGAGATATTGAAAACTATAAAACAGAAATCTCAAAAATAATTAATAACTTGCAGTCTGATTTTACAAACAGTGAAATCTTAGAAACACTTAAATGTATATAATATGAGTTGTCCAGTAGGAAAAGAATGGAATGAGTTTATTGATAATCTTAATGATGCAAATAATAAACTTACAGCTATTGACGCAAGAGTAGCATACAGCATATTTAATAAAGATAGAGATACTGAAGACATACCTACAGTAGCAGAAGCGCTTGACATATTAAATAATCTTACTCTTGTAGAAAAAGATGAAGAGTTTTCAAGATTGAATGATGAAAGTAAAAAAGAAAAGTTTTTTGAACAAGTTGATTTATTACAAGAGTTAAAAGATTTTCATGGTAGTCAAGATCAACGTGACACATTAGATAAATTAATTGAGATGACTAACAATCACATAGAATTTTTTGATAAAAGTAAATCTTCTGGTGTAAGTAGTAAAACTATAAGTGTTTCTAAATTAATAGGTTCTACTGATTTTAAAGGAGATCCTAATGAATACATGGCATTTAAACTATTTGGTACATTTATACATGATCTTATAGAGAAAAGTCAAAAAGAAGCTATTGCTCAAAACAATATATCAATAAACAAAATATTCAATGAAGATTACTTCAATGAAAAATTAAAAGAATTTAGAGAGGTAAATCCTTTTGAAATACAAAGTCTTACTGATAAAATGTTATTTTTACAAACAAGTGAACTTGTAAATCAAATAGCATCATTAAGAGCATCTGGTCATATGATTATACCAGAATTATCTATTGTTGGTACAGATTTATATGGTACTAAAATTGTAGGTAGACTTGATATGTTATTAATAGATCCTAAAGGTTCTGTTAAGATATATGATTTTAAAACTAAAAAGATAAGACTGTTAGATATTAATCCTGAAATAGATTGGAATACTGATGTATCAAGAGAAGCACTAGCATGGTTAGCTACTCAATCACATGATATGGTAGCTGATAAAAAAGGTGGAACTCAAAATGCATTTGTAGCTGGACAAATGTCTAGAAGAACAGCATATGATACATGGGCATTTCAAGTTAATGTATACAAAAACTTACTTGAACAAAATGGTGTTGATGTAACTGGAAGTAGTATTCTTGCATTATTATATGAAACTGATAAAGATAAAAACTTTTTAGGCAGCATGATGCATGAGTTTTTAGAAGAAAACTATTATATATATGGTGACAATGATGCTCAAGTAGTAAATGGTGTAAGTATTATTAAGAAACGTAATCTTGGTGATAGAATACCTGCTGTGCAAAAACTTGTTAATCAGTATGTTCCTGGTAAAAATAAAATCTCAGAAGAAAAAGTTAAAGTAACAAAACTTATTAGTGAAATAATTCAACCTACTGATGAGGATTATGATAAGATGCGTACTAATCTTAAAACTCTTATTGAAACTGAATTACAGAATATCAATAAACTTCATTATGATAAGTCAACACCTATAAGTATAATAACTGTTACTAGTGAAAAAAGAGAAATGCTTTTACGCTATAGAGAACTTTTAGATAAACTTACTAATGATGACTTAAATAGATCTATAAACTTTGCAACTGTTCTTGATTATTTATATAGTGAATTATTGTTTCTTGATCAAAAAGCAAAAGAGTTAGAAGAAAAACTTTTAAAAGATCCAACTAAGTTTCCTATTTCAGATATTAATAAGATGACTCTTATTTTTAAAAATTCTCAAGGATTAACTGATATTATAGATGTTATGGAACGTGTTCTTAATGAGGCACGTGATAATAAAGAAAATAATATTAGTGAAGTAAATCCTGCAGTAACTACTTTAGGATACATCAATGGTTATAAATCAAACATATCACGTATAAAATCTTTGATATTTAGAAAAACTGCTGTTACTAAAGTGCTTATGGCACCTGGTAAAAAAGCTTTTAATAGAATTGATGCACAACTTAAAGAACTTTTAACTAAAGAAGTAGAAGTACTTGAAAAAGAAATACAACAATTAAAAGATGGTAAAAGTTTAAGTTTTACTCAACGTATGAAAAGTCAAGCTTTAACTAGAATAAGTAAAGATTATAGAGAAGACTTTAATAAAAGACTTGCTGATAGTAATGATCCTAATAGTGCAATGAAACTTACACTAATAGAAGAGAAAGAAGAAAAGATAAAAACTATCAACTATCTTATTAATGGTGCTTATAACTTTGATGAAGAATCAGTATTAGCATATTTAGATAACATTACAGATCCTAATAATAAAACATTATATGTAGGAGCTGATAGAGTTTTACCATATACTCAAATGATATCTAGTCTTACAACAGCAAACTGGATAGCTACTACAAGTAATAAAGATTTAGCTACAGCATCTGTACCACTTTATTTAAAAAATGTTGCATCTCTTGCAGTTAAAAATGCACAAAATGAATTTGCTTCATCTAACTTTGATCAATTACGTGAGAAGTTATATAGATCTGGTAGATCATTTGAAAAAATAAATGAGTTGATTACAGAGAAAAGAGTTATTAAGTATACAGATCCTGAAACAGGAGAAATTACTGAAAAAACTTATGATGCATTATTAGCACCATATTCTCAAGAATATGTAGACAAATACTTTTCATTTAGAAATATACAAAGAGGTTATAAAAAACAACTTGAAAAACTAAAAGCTGAACGTCAAACACTTTTTGAAAATAAGCAAAGTATTAATGATGTAAATAAAAGAATCAAACAGCTTGCAACTGATAAAAATATTGCATTAAAAGAGTATAACAGATGGATGATTGACAACTGTAGTCTACCATTTGCTCCTGAGTTTTATGAAGTACAGCAAGAGTTGCCTGTAGAAATTGCTGAAAAATTACAAGACTTATATCTTGAATTAGAAAACATTAGATACTTTGGTGAAGGTTTTGAAAAATATAGTACTGATCAAGAAGAACAAACTGATATGATTGAAGACTATGAGTTTGATAGAATCAGTGAAATAGAAGATGAAATACGTGAATTAAGACTTCAAGCAAGAGAGATTGATCCAAAGTATGATGAGTTCATAAAAAGAATGAATGACTTCTATGAGTTTGATGTTAATGTTAATTATTATAACAGACAGAAAAATCTAGCATTATCTAAGTTTGAGGGTAATCCTGAAGCTATGCAAAAATGGTTAGATGAGAATGAAATTACAAAACCTAAAGTAGAATGGTATCAAGAATTAGCAATGTTATATGAACAAATGGCTGATATTTTTGGTAAAGATCCATATGTACAAGGTATTATGGATAAAAGAAATAGAATTCTTAGAAAACATAAAGGTCCTGGTGGAGTTCTTATGACAAGATTTATGTCTGATGCTGATATTGAAGATTATGATAATTTGTCAAATGCTTTAGAAGAATACTTTAAAACTAAAGATAAAGAATTACTATCTGATTTAGAAATTGAAAACATTCAAGAAATTAGAGGTAAGATATCTTCTTTAAAAGAACAAGCTGTCAATCCAAATTATCAAAAAGATTTTGACATGCGCTATGAAAAACTTACAAGCACAGATAGTATGATTAGATCATATGAATCTCAAATTGCTGCAATGGAGTCTCAAGGTGGTGATCAAGTTGAAATTGATAAATTAAGACTTGAACAAGATAAATTAGAAGTACAATTTGCTAGAGTAGAACAAGAGTTTAGAATATGGTATAATAAAAATCATACTAACACTTATAAAGCTTATGCAACTGGTTATAAAATTAAATCTTTTGCTCAACCTAAACCTTTTAATATGATAACAAGACCTGCAGCAGCAGTTGCAGATCAATACATGGAAACTGTTCCACATCCTAAATATACTAAAAAAAGAATGAAGCAGGATGCTTATTATATTAATGGTACTAAACTTACTGATGAACAACGTGATGAACTTAAAAGTGATCCACAATCTGTAGAAGAGTTGCTTGTTACAGGACAATTAGTTATTGAAAAAGGTATTTATAATACAGAATATTTAGAATCAGCAGATGGTATCCCTATGCCTAAAAATATTAGAAAAATTAGTGATAACATATATGCTCCTGTTCAAGGTAGTAATGTAGATAACATTAATCCTAGATATCTAGAGTTATATAAGGACCCTGATCTTTTTGAATTTTATAATGCTATGACATCTATGTTTTTTAAATTACAAAAACAAGTTGATGGTAAATCATTAGGTTATATAATTCCTGGTAATGTTGCATCATTTACTGAAACTTTATATAAAGAAGGTTTAGGTAAAGCTATTGAAAAAGAAAAAGATGTATACATTGATAAAAATCTTAAAGCTTATGGAAGTGCACAAGATATCAATGATAACTTATTTGGTGAAAGTACAAACATAAGATTAAAAGGTAACAAACAATTAGATTCATTATTCCAATCTAAAGATGCTGTAAGTAGTATTATGAAATGGTGTGCAGAGGCACACTACAATGTTGCTATGCAAGAAGCTCAACCTATAGTTGATGCATTTATTAGTGAACTTAAAAGTAAAGCTTCTGAGTTATCAGAAAAAGTTAAAAAAGGTGATAAAAGTGTTACTAGAGATATAGATGGAAATGTTATATCTGCTATTGATTATCAAAGAAGATTAATAGAAATAAACAAAGTAATTGAACTTTCTGAATATGAACGTAATAAGTTTGTAAGTGGTAAGTATGAAGACTCTTATGCTACTTCTAAAAAAGTAACTAAAAGATTAGCAAACTTTTTTAAGTATACTAGTTTTATTAGAATTGGATTTGACCTTACCAATCAATCTAAAAACTATGTAGCAGGTAGTATTCAAGCATTACTTGCTGCAGCAGAAAATGAAAATGCACATTATAGCAAAAGAGATTTTTTATGGGCAAAAGCTCATGTACTAGGTAAAGTTGTACCAAAATATTTAGGTGACTTAGGAAAAATCAGTGATGTTAGTAATGATACTATGATTTATAGAATGTTTAATCCTACTCAAAAAGAATTTGAAAAATACTTAAAAGATTTATCTGGTAAAGTATCTAGAAAAGTAATTGCTAAGATGACAAATGTTAGTGAGGCAGCTTACTTCTTTCAAGATAAAGGTGATACACTTATTGGTATGACAGTTCTTTGGGCAGTAATGAATAATTATAAATATAGAGTTATTACAGGTCTTGATGCTAATGGTGAAAATATATATGAAAAAGATGCTGAAGGAAATGAAGTGTTTATTTCAGCACATGAATGTTATGAAAGAGATCCTAAAGGGACCAATCAATTAACAATTAGATCTGATGTAGAATACACACAAGATGATGAAAACTTTATAAGAAACATTGTTTATTCAGAAATGAAACGTGCTCAAGGTAACTACGGTAAAGCTGATCAAGTAAAAGCTGAAGCAACTGCTATGGGTAAAATGATGTTATTCTTTAAGAAATACTTGTTACCTATGTTTGGTAATAGATTTGGATATATGAAAACTAACTGGGAAGCTGGTGAAGTTGCATTAGGATACTGGAGAGCTGTTGGTATGGCATGGAGACAATTTGGTGGCATTCAAACTGCTAAACATATGCTTATAGGTGGTAAAACTATGGATAGATTAAATCAAAATACTATGGGTAGTTTTATGACAAATAAAATCAACCATGCTAGAAGAGATGCTTTAATGATGATTTTATTAACTGGATTATCTATGGCTGCATTAGCACACATTAAAAAGAAACATGTTGGTGATGATGAAGATGATGACTTAGGTTTAATAGAAGGTAATGCTATAAGATTGTTATGGTCTGTAAAAGGTGAAACTACTTCTATGTTTCCTATAGGTGAAGGATCTTCTGAATATATTAAAAACTTTACTACAGCAATACCATTTGTAAGAGAGTTCACAGCATTATCTAAAACAGTTCATCATGCATGGTCATTAGCAGGAGTAAATATTGCAAATAATGGTTATGAACCTGATCCAGATTTAGATTCTGAATGGTATCAAGATGCTTGGAAAAATGCATATTATAATAGAAAAGCTGGAAGTTATGAAAAAGGAGATGCAAAAATTGTAAAAGACATGATAGATCTTACAGGTATAAAAAACTTTAGAGACTTATTAGATCCTAACTATAGAATAGACATCTTAAAACGTAACCAATAATTTTGTATATTATAGTGTAATATCCTCAGTATCATGTCAAGAATAATAGTACCATTACATTTAGCAAATCTAGCACAAATTCCATCTGGAGCAGACACTGGATTTAAAAAATTATATCTAAGAGCTAACTGGATGAAACTTCATGATGGTATATCAGAAACTGATTTAGTTTTAGATAGACCTCTTGATAATTTTACTCCAATGACAGGTACTATTACAGCACTTGATACTGTACTTACTGCATTAGAGAAATTACAATATGCTCTTACATCATTACCTTCACCTGTTTTAAACTTTCAAGATGTTACAGATAATGGTAATACAACTACAAATAGTATTGTAGTAGCAGGAAT